>Ga0172367_10000348_pt1 | contig 70563 bp, 71 predicted proteins | sample Lak10m_FD_114542 | JGI IMG/M metagenome (GOLD analysis project Ga0172367, IMG submission 114542) | Freshwater microbial communities from Kabuno Bay, South-Kivu, Congo - kab_022012_10m | ecosystem: Environmental > Aquatic > Freshwater > Lake | place: Democratic Republic of the Congo: South-Kivu... | reverse complement strand
CATCTTTTCCGGCGAAAATATCTTCGGCATGGGGGTACGGCACGGCTGGAAGCCTCTCGGCAGACCGCACACCATCACCGGCGTCAAAGGCAACGTGATCAAGACCATTGAAGAAAAACCGGCCGTGACCATCTATGAAGAATACTTCGGAAAATCCAGGAAAGAGATCGAAAAGACCCTCATCGAGATGAGCATCTACTACCCCCTCGGGCTCTATGTGCCCGGGGAAACGGAATACCTCCTGCGCAACGTCCTGAGGATTGACGAAGACGGCGGACTCGTCTGTCAAGGCGATGCTTCCGTCGGAAGTGAAGTCCGCCTGATGATGGGAACGAAGGAATGGGCGCTCAATGCTGCGACACAGGCTGCCCAGGAGGCCAAAGACTCTCTCAAAGGCAAAGAAGTCAAGGGGGCCCTTGTGTTCGAATCCATCTCCCGCAACAAACTCCTGGGACGATTGACAGAAAGAGAGTTATCGCGTATAAAAAAGGTATTGGGCAATGTCCCGATCCTGGGCATCTGCAGTTACGGCGAACAGGCGCCGCTGAAATCGCTGGAACATTACGGGGAGACCTACTTCCACAACGAAACCCTGGCCATCCTGGCCATTGGAGAATCGCATGCCGCCGACAAGCACATTTAACACCCCCTCTTCCCTGGAAATCCTCATCAGCTATATGGGCATGTTCGGGATGATCGCCGTCATCGTCCTGGTCATCATCCTGGTCTTCAAGATGGAAAAAATCAAGGAGCTGAAGACGGAACTTGCCAAACTCAGGCGGGCCCTTGAAGAACTCGACGGCCAGGCCAAACTGATCGTCCAGACGGACGTCGAACTCCACAAGGCCCAGGAAGAACTGGACAAAAAAATCTCCAGCCTTGTGACCCTGCAAAAACTCAGCCGCCTGATATCGACGACCCTCGACGAAGAAGAGATATTCCAAAAGCTCGACGAGAAACACATCACCGAGCTGGGGTTCGACCGGGCCATCGTCTTCTGCCGGGATGAAACAAAAGGCTACCTGTTGAAGGCCGCGATCGGCTATACGGCCGAGGAGGCGGACCGCATCATGAAACTCATGACGGGCATGCCCCTGCTCATGGACACCGTCATGAACAAACACAAGGTCCTCTCAACCCTGGAGATGGACCGCGCCGCCAAGGAAACACCGCATCTGCTCTCCATGCTGGGACTCTCTTCCTTTGTCTGCGCCCCCATGATGCAGAAAGAAGGCGCTATCGGCCTTCTCCTGATGGGCAGCGAATCTCCCTACACCCATATGACCGAAGGCGATAAAGACATCGTCTACATCCTGGCGACGCAGATCAGCCAATCCCTCGAGAATGCCAAGCTTTTTGAAGAACAATGGCACGCCCAGCAGGAACTCGAAAACAAGATCCAGCTGAGGACGCGGGAATTGTCCGCGGCCCTGGAAGAAATCAAGATCGTCAGCAAAAGAAAATCGGATTTCATCAACGCGGTCTCCCATGAACTGCGCACACCCCTGACATCCATCAAGGGTTACGCCTCGATCCTTGCTGCAGGCAAGCTGGGTGAATTGCCTGCGGCGGCCAAGGAACGGGTTGAAAAGATCAACAAACATTCCGACAATCTTTCCGAGCTTATCAACGGACTCCTGGACATCTCCCGCATCGAATCCGGCCGCGTGGAAATGAAGCTGGAGCCTCTCGATCTCCTGAGCATGGCGCAGTCGCTCGCAGACATGCTGGCGCCGCCCATGAAGGACAAAAATGTCGAATTCGTCGTCGATATTCCCGAGGGACTGCCGCAGGTTAGGGCCGATAAAGGACAGCTGGAACGCGTCTTTATCAATCTCATCGGCAACGCCATTAAATTCACGCCGCCGGGCGGCAGGATCACGATAGCGGCGAGGCCCATAGACAACGCCATGATCCAGGTCGGCGTCAGCGACACAGGCATCGGCATCAGTGAGCACGACCTCAAGAAGCTCGGCGAAGAATTTTTCCGCGTCGACAACGACGTCAATGCCAAAGTCAAAGGCACGGGCCTGGGGCTTTCTTTGGTCAAGCGCATCATCGAGGCCCACAAGGGGACCTTTTCCATTTCAAGTCAGCTCAATCACGGCAGCACATTCTCTTTCACGCTGCCCAAGATGTGAAGCCTCCCTGGCCTTTAGACCAAGGCTCGCTGTTTGCGGCCCCTTTTGACGCCGACGCGGCAACCGTTGCAACAGAATTGTGTCAAAAAACGCCAAAAATATGCTATGATATTTTTATAGAACCCATAAGAACAACCGCGGCTACCCTCAGGAGCGCATATGACTACAAAAAAGAAAATCCTCGTGATCGATGACGAGGCGGACATCAGGGAGATCGTCCGGATCTACCTTGAAGAGGAAGGTTGTGAAGTGATCGAGGCCTCCAACGGCCAGGAAGGCATCTTAAAGGCCCAGAGCGAAAAACCGGACCTGATCGTTCTCGATATCATGCTGCCCGGAATCAACGGTTTCGAGGTGGCCAAGCACCTCAAAGACGACCCGAACACCCAGGACATCCCCGTCATCATCCTGTCCGTATTGGCCCAGGACTCCCAGTACCGCCAGGGCATCCTGGATTATATCTCGAAACCTTTCCGTCAGGAGGAGCTCGTGGCTACCGTCAGACGCATTTTCTCAAAAGTGAACGGCAAGAACCTGAAAAAGACCATTCTTGTCGTCGACGACGACCCGGACATTGTCGATATCATCGCCATCTGCCTCAAGGACAACAATCTCAACCCCGAAAAAGCATATAACGGACAAGAGGCCCTGCAAAAAGTCAAGGCAAACAAGGTCGACCTCATCCTCTTGGACATCAATATGCCCGGCATGAACGGCTTCGAAGTCATCAGACGCTTGAAACTCGATCCCGCAACTTGCGATATCCCTGTCGTGGTCCTTACCGGCACCTACATCTCCGATGAAGACAAGCGGCACGGCCTGACGCTGGGAGTCGCAAAATATCTCACCAAACCTTTTTCCGCCGACGATCTCGTCAAAGAAATCAAGGGTTCGCTTCATGCCTAAAACGCGCATCATCGTCATCGACGACGACCCGGACATCCGGGATGTCCTGAGTCTGACCTTGACTGAAGAAGGCTACGACGTCCTGGAGGCGGAAAACGGCCTGGAAGGCGTTGGGATCATCAAAAACAAGGCGCCGAACCTCGTCATTGTCGACTACAACATGCCGAAAATGACGGGGCCGCAGCTGTGCGCGATCATCAAGAAGGACATCTTGCTGAGCCACCTGCCCATCATCATGCTGACGGGCAAAAGCGACGTCTCCGATAAGGTCTCCGGCATCAACGCCGGCGCCGACGATTATCTCGTCAAACCCTTCGAACCCCAGGAACTCCTGGCGCGCATCAAAATGATCCTGCGGCGATCCGAACGCGATCTCGACGCCAATCCTCTCACGAGGCTCCCCGGCAACGTCTCCATTCTGAATGAACTCCAGGACCGGATCGACAAAAAAGGCCCCATCGCCGTCATCTATGCCGACCTGGACAAATTCAAGGTCTACAACGATAAATACGGGTTCACCCGCGGCGACGAAGTCATCCGGGAAACGGCAAGGTCCCTCATCCGCGCGACACAGGAATGCGGCAATGCCGATGATTTCATCGGCCACATCGGCGGAGACGACTTTGTCGTCATGACCACGCCGGACAAGTGCGAAGCGATCTCGACGAAAGTGATCGAAGGATTCGAAAAGATCTCGCCGTCCTTCTATACGGAAGAAGACCGGCAGGCCGGATACATCATGGGAAAGGACCGCAAGGGGGTCGAGCAAAAATTCGGGCTCCTCTCCATCTCCATGGGGATCGTCACCAATGAAAACCGGCAGCTGACGCACGTGGCCCAGATCGCCGAGATCGGCGCAGAACTCAAGGAAGCCGCCAAACGCATCGATCGATCCAGCTATATCAAAGACAGAAGAACGGACAGCCGCAGCGAATCCTAACTTATCATCGACAGAGAACAAAAAACCAGCCCGGAAAACCGGGCTTGTTTTTCTATGGTGTTGTGACCGATCTTCAGCCTCTTATCGGACTTATTCGTCCGACCAACGCCCCAACGTTCCCCTTCCGGCGGGCTCATCCGCTTTTGCGGATTCGCACCTGTCGCCCCCTCCTTAGCAATCATTCAGTATTCTCAAGGGAAAAATAGTCTTTTCGCTCGCACTCGCTCGCGGAACGCAGGGAATTAAACCTAAAACCCGCTTGCCCCTTGACCATCCCCTTTTTGGGTTCTTGTCTCACAAATCAAAACGGCTCACCCCATCATGGCGGTGAGCCGTTAATGAAACTGGTGCCGGGTAACGGGGTTCCAGGTTTCTGTTCCTTGCCGTCCCCGGCCGACAGCCGGTTGACCTACTAACAAGTTGGGCTGCCCCGATCATTGGGACAGCCCAAGCTCTGATATGGTGCCGGGAAAGGGGGTCGTCCCCGTCGCTCCTCGCGTGCGCTCGATCGCTCCCCATGGGGAACCTAACGGTTCCCCTCTGGCGCTCGTCGCTATTGCTCCTCGCTGTCACCCCTCCCTTGAGATCGATGAACAGCCAAGGGGAAAACGATCTTTTCCCCTTGACCATCCCCTTTTTAAGGGTTCTCATCTCGCAAACGAAAGCGGCCCACCTCAATCATCTCGGTGAGCCGTTTATTAAAGTAGTGCCGGGAAAGGGGGTCGAACCCTTACGCCTTACGGCATACGCCCCTCAAACGTATGTGTCTGCCAATTCCACCATCCCGGCAAATCTCAAATGTCAGACCCCCGGAATCTGGCCGGGAGACAAAATTTTCGTCGACTGCAGACCGGCATCCGGAAACTATGCGCTTTCAAAAAGCTTTTTATCGTGGATCCACGGCAAGGCCGATTCCTGAGAAATCTTTCCCGCAGCGACGAGAACCCGCAAAGACCTCTCCATCGGCTGCATGCCCAACTGGACGCCTGTCTCAATTTCCGTTGCAATGAGATGTGTCTTTCTGCTGCGGATCAATTGACGGATCGCCGTCGTCACAACCATGATCTCGCAGGCCAAATGGCGCCGGCCGCCTTCTGCGGAAGGCAAAAGGACCTGCGAGACGACCATCTCAAGGCTCTCGGCCAGCTGGGTGCGGATCTGCTCCTGCTGATGCGGAGGAAAAATATCAACGATCCTGTCGATGGTCTGGGCTGCGCCGCGTGTATGGAGCGTCCCCAGGACCAAATGGCCCGTTTCCGCCGCAGTCATGGCCATAGAGATCGTGTCCAAATCGCGCAATTCGCCGACCAGAATGACATCGGGATCTTCGCGCAAGGCGCTGCGCAGGGCATCGGAAAAAGAACGGGTGTGTGTCCCCACTTCGCGCTGATTGACAATACATCTTTTGTGGGCATGAACAAATTCCACAGGGTCTTCAATGGTGATGATGTGGTCATGCCTCCTGGCATTGATCATATCGATGATGGCCGCCAGTGTCGTCGACTTTCCGCTGCCCGTGACACCCGTCACCAGCACCAGGCCGCGTTTCATCTCGCTGACCTTGCCGACGACCTCGGGAACACCCAGCTCACTCAACGTCCGGATAAGAGCCGGAACAAGACGGAAGGCCGCGCACAATCCATTGCGGTCGTAATAGATATTGACCCGGAAGCGGGCCACGCCCTTGATCTCAATACCAAGATCGATTTCCTCTCCAGGCGCCAGCTTCTTGTCCTCCGGAAGGATCTTTGCGACCATCTCCAGGATATGGGCGCTTTCAAGGACCTCATCCTCGAGCCTTTCCAAGACGCCGTTCAAACGCATCATCGGCGGCAATCCCGGCGTCAAGTGCAGGTCCGAGGCCCCTTTGGCCACGATATGCTTCAATAAGTCTCTGATATCCATAGAATCCGGCGAAAAACAACCCCCATAGACAGTCTGAATGAATGATATTATAATGCTTTAAAAAGAGAAGACAAGAAAAAAATGAAGCCCCCTGCAGCAAGCTGCAGGGTATCGTGCATGCGAAAGCGAAATTCCTTCGAAGCCGAATACCCGGATGACCCTGCTTCGCAGGAGTTCTTCATTCGCCTTCATCCCCACGGCTTGCCGCGGGGTATTCGGCGAAGAAGAATAAACCGGTACGGGGAGGAAGTCATGAAAGGCAAAAAACACTTTGCGGTTTGTGTCTGGACGGCGGCTGTGGTCTTGGCCTTGATTTTTTCGGCGTACGCCCAAGCGCCCACCCTATCCCTCAAAAAGTCCATCGACCTGGCGGAGACGGCTTTAAATAAAACCTCCGTTGATCTGCTGCAATATTATCTCTACAGCATAACGCTTTCCAACTCGTCCCAGGGCCAATTCTGGTATCTCACATACCGACCGGTCAACCCGTCGGAATACAACGAAATCTTCGTCAAGGTCTATATGGACGGGTCTGTCGGCCTTTCCGGCGGGCCATTTTCAAGCTCGGGATACTAACAACACTCATCCTCGTTTCTTTAACAAGCTCGCCAACCCATAGCCGGCGGCAAAAACGACAACAACGCCCAGCGCACCCGCCAGGGATGTCGCCGCCGATTCGTTTTTCACTCCAGGCACGACGTAATCCGGAACGGGAGCGCTCACGGCAGGCCGGCCTTCTCCTTTTTCAAGGAATTCCTGGTCTTCTGCGACGCGCTCCAGGCCGTCCGGTGATTGCGAAGCAAACGGACTGAAAAAAACGGCCAGAAGGAGCGCAGCCGCCACCCCCAGCCATATATCTTTTGATCTCATAGCTCCCTCCTTGATTCCTGCCTGCCCTGCGGGCGTAGCCCGCGAAGGCAGGTTGCCTATAAAGGGTGATTTCCTCGTAAAATCAACTCAAATTTTTCGCTCGTAAACCGTATACCAGATCCGGCCGGGCCTTGACAACAAATTCGACGACGAGCATTGTGATGAACGCTTCGCCGATGCCGATCAGGGCATGCACGCCGACCATGGCCGCAAACACAGCCCCAAAGCGGGCCGTACCCGATAGGGCCAGCTCAATGGCGCAGGATGCGGACGCCAAGACAACGGAAAACCAGGCAGCGACGGCAACGGCCGCCGTAAATCCTCCAGAGGAAGGCATCAAGCGAAAGAGGATCCTGAAAAGGCCGTATCCCCCTAATGTCCCCATCACGGCCATGTTAAAAATATTGGCGCCGAGGACAAATAGCCCGCCATCCTGAAACACCAGACATTGGATCACCAGAACGCAGGCCAGGACAAGAGATGCCGCCCATGGACCCAAAAGCACGGCGGCCAGGACCCCTCCCAAAAGATGTCCCGAGGTCCCCCCCATAATGGGAAAATTCAACATCTGCGCCGCAAAAATGAACGCGCACATGACGCCCATCAGCGGCACCATCTTTTCCTGCAAGAACTGCCTGGTCTTATAGACACTCAAGCCCAAAAACGCTGCCGTGGCCGCCCATCCGGACGTCCAGACAGGAGGAGACAAAAACCCGTCGGGAATATGCACGATTGCTCCTTTCTTTATACTTATGGTGAATAATTGCTTCTTATCAGAAATCGATCTGGCTGCGCAAGCCCCAGACACACACAGGATCCGTGTTCCCAACGACATCCTGCCCGAAAGGATTCCAGATATACTGGAAATCCGGACTGATGGATAAATGGTCATTCAGATGGATATTATAATACGCTTCCAGGTGGCCTTCGGACTTGGCGGCGAGGGCGCTGTCGGATTTCTTGTAATCGCCGGAGGCGATGGCTTGACCGACGGCAAAACCCAATACGTCGTTTTCCCTGCCCCACAGCCCACCCTCAAACTGGACTCCCGCGCTCCAGGATTGTTCCAAAGAAAATATCCTATCGCCTGTTGCGGTCAAGGATGGATTATACACGCGCGGGTCCTGCCAACCGTAACGACAAAAGAGCATGACTTCGTCGGCCACCATCTGGTCGAAACTCAAGGCAAAACCGAAAGCAGGTTCCTTGTCATTCGTCGGCGTCAACCAAGAGGTGTGCGGCAGATCGTTATACCATCCCAGGACTCGGTAGTTACCCTGGCGGCCGAAAACCTTTGGTTTAAAAGTCGCCTGCCCCGCACAAAATGCCTCATCGCCCACCTTTTCCCAGTCCGCATTGGCGTCAAAAACACCGACATTAAACTCCACCCACTCCTTGGGCATATAAGCCAGACGGACACCCAGCGTATTATCCGGAAATTCGATGACTGGGTTATTGCGGAAAATCCTGCCCAAGAATTGGGTCGTTTCGTCGTTAGCCGCTCCATTGGTATCAAAATAGACCGTCGGATCAAGCTTACCAAAGGTAACGGCAAGACGATCGTGGCAACTGCCCTGCTCGTACCAGGCCTCTGTCAGATGGACGTCGTTATTGTTGTCAGCGTCCCGGTTCACGTTGGAATATAACGCCAGGTTATCTTCCAGGCCGTCACCTGTTCCTGCTTCCAGGTGGACAAACGCCCTGCCATTGACAGACTCAAATTCCTTGGCCAGCGTCACGTCGGCCGAATAGGAAGCGTCGGCCCGGTCCTCCCCCGCGCCGGCATTAGCATTATTGGCCCCTTGCACGATCACCGTCGCCCCGGCGCCAATCTCAAGACCGCGGCCGATCTCAATGGCCGAAGGCTCCTGGCGGTGCAATCTCTGGTCGAGCGCCTCAACAGTCGCCTTATAATCCTGCAGGTTCTTCTCCTGGTTATTTATCGTCTTCTCTTGCTCCAGAAAACACTTGTGCTGATCCTGAATGCGGGCCTCTTGCGCCGCCGCCTTCTTCTCCAGAGCCTCAACCCTTGCCTGGAGATCAGCGATGATAGCCCGCAGCGATTCCTCGTCCGCCCAGGCGGGCCGCGCGCAGGCCGCAAGGATCCCGAGAACCACAAAAACGACAAATTTTTTCACGTCTCCCCCTGCCGTAAAATTGTGTTACGATTTATATTTTCGTGTTACTATAACAAAGGGTGACTCGGCTGTCAAGGGTTATCGGGGGAATATCAGGCGTTCGGTTCCTTTTTGAGGCCGAGCCTTAAAAAGACTTTCTCGGCGGGACAGAAATCCGTGAAGGCCGACTGGATGAGATTGCAGCCGACAAAAACGGCCAAAAGCAACCACCAGCGGTTCACGAAAACTGACAGGGCGGCGGAAACAAGGACAAGCGTCCCCGCCAGAATACGGATGGCTTTTTCAACAGAAAATGATCTTTTCATGACACCCCCTCCTTGGTCCCCGGCGCGCATGGCGCCGGGAAGGGATTGAGGAACGAAAGGCCTATTTTTTAAAAATAAAAAGAACGGCGGCCACAATCAGAAGAAAACCCACCGCATGATTCCAGCGCAGGGATTCTCTGAGATAGACAACTGAAAAAACCGAAAAGACAAGAAGGGTGATGACCTCCTGGATCGTCTTGAGCTGGGCGGCTGAAAATTCACCATGGCCGATGCGGTTGGCAGGGACCTGAAAGCAGTACTCGAGAAAAGCGATCAGCCAGCTGGCCACGATCACTAAAAACAAAGGCGCCTGTTTATATTTCAAGTGGCCGTACCAAGCGACGGTCATAAAGACATTCGAAGCCAACAAAAGAAGTATTGTTCTCATAGCTTTTGGGAAGGCAGGGCGCCTGACCTGCCGAGGCCGGCGGAAACCGGCCCCAGCGAAGCCACGCGCCATCCTTTTTGCTGCAGTTCATTGCTGAGACGATGCGGAAATGCTCGCCACAATATTTTGGCCGGCATCGTCCATTCTATAGCTGGCCGTGACGTCATCCCCTGTCGCGACATCAACCAGAGTAGCTGCCTTGCCGTCCTTCTCGATCACGGTGGAATCGTCTGCAATCAAGGCCGTTTCTTTCTGCCCTTCATCGGAGGCCGACGCGACGATCAACTTCTGGGCCTGCGGATCGACAAAGGTGACCGTGCCGTAAACTTCATTGGCGGCGGTCGTCTCATTGTCCTGTGCCACCTCATTGTCTTGCGCCAAGACCAGGCGCGGCGCACCGCAAACCCCCAGCATCAGGAAAAACACCACAAAAACAGCAACAAACCTCTTCATGCCAACTCACCCCCTTCACCCTTAGAGAAGAGGCCGCAGCACCCTGTGCCGCGGCCACACAAAAAAAGAGAATGATCTCTCATTCTCCTGTCAGACATTGTTTTTCGTCTGCTCCAATCGAATCTTATTCTACCCTAAGGGGATCGTTTGTCAATTAAAACCCGCGCACCGCCCGAGGACCGTTTTTGACCGAATGAAAAAACACCTCCCATTCCGAACCGCAGAACACATCCTGCGGCCCTCCCGACTTGACGATCCGGCCCGCCTCCAGCATAAACACACGGCCGGAAAGCTTCATCACTTCAAAGGGATCATGGCTGACCAGAATCATGGTGATGCCGGTCTTCTCATAAAGCCTCAACACCTCGTCCTGCAGCCGCCATCGCGTCTGGACATCGAGGGCCGACAAAGGCTCATCGAGCAAAAGGACCTTGGGGTGACGCAAAAGCGCCCGCGCCAACGCCACCCTTTGTTTCTGGCCGCCGGACAGCTTCGACGGGTAGCGCCGTTCCAAACCCTTCAATCCCACAAGGCCGAGATATTCTTGGACACGGGCGGCTTCCTCGCCGCGGCGCAGGGCAAATTTCAGATTCTCCTCCACCGTCATGTTGGGAAACAGACTGTATTCCTGAAAGACAAAGCCTGCCGCTCTTTTTTGCGGCGGCAGATCAATCCCGGCCGAGCTATCAAACCAAACTTCACCATCTACCTTCACCAGGCCTTCCTGCGGCGCCTGGAGCCCTGCGATCATCCTCAAGATCGAGGTCTTGCCGCAGCCGGAGCGGCCGAACAAAGAGACACACTCCCCGTCCCCGACCTCAACGTCGATATTCAGGTCAAAAGGACCTTCGGGCGCCATCAGCGTTTTTTTAAGGAAGATCCTCACACAACCTCCCCGTGCCGCCGGTACAGGACGTGGAACAACACCAGGGCCGCAAGCGAGAAAACAACCAGGATCACCGAATAAAAATTGGCCGCGCTGTAATTCATGGCCTCCACCTCATTGTAGATCGCGATGGATGCGACGCGTGTCTGGTGGGGGATGCCGCCGCCGATCATGAGCACAACGCCAAACTCCCCCATCGTATGCGCAAAACTCATCACGATCCCCGTCAATAAGGAAGCTTTGGTGTTGGGGATGATGACCGACACAAGCGTCTGACGGCGGGATTTGCCGAGTGTATAGGCCGCTTCGATCAGGGCATGGGGAAAATTCTGGAAACCTGCTTTGACGGGATTGACCATAAAGGGAAGGCTGAAAATCACCGAACCGATGACGAGACCGGGGAATGAAAATACGACCCGCGTGTCCAGGACGCGTTCCAAGAAAGCGCCGAACGCATACTTAGGACTCAACAGCAGCAGGATATAGAACCCTAATACCGTCGGAGGCAGGACAAGGGGCATACTCACAAGGGCTTCCCAGAACGGCTTGGCGCGGCCGCGGCTGAAAGCCAGGACATAGGCCAAAGGGATGCCGACGAGAACCAGCATGATCGTCGTCACTGTCGCCAGTTTTAAAGAAAGCCAGAGCGGCGCGGGATCGTAGGTCATATTCTCTTTGTTTTTCCGCCTTTAAGAAGGGAGGCGATACCCGTACTTCTTGAAAATAGCGGCCGCGTTCTCAGAAAAAAGGAAACGATAGAACGCCTGGGCGGCCTGAGGGTTGTGTTTACCGGCGTATGCCAGGACCACGACGCCTTGAGCGATCGGCTCGTACAAAGACGCATCGACCTCCACCCAGCGCCCTTTATCTTTGACCGAATCATCCACTACCGAAGACTTCGAGGTAAAACCGCCGTCTGCAGCCCCCGAGAGAATAAACTGATTGGTCTGAGAAATATTCTCGCCATAGACCAATTTGGTCCGGGTATCAAGATACACATTCAGCGTTTTCATGGTGTTGACGGCTTGCCGGCCGTAAGGGGCCGTCTTGGGATTGGCAAGCGCAATTTTCTTCAACGAAGGATCCTCCAGGACCTCGCCGAGAGGACGGGATAAATCCAGGGGCTTCGATGTCCAGAATACGAGAAGCCCGTACACATACACCTTCGGTTTCTCCAAAGCCAGGCCTTTGTCAAAAAGGGCCTCGGGATATGACATGTCCGCCGACATAAAGACATCAAAAGGCGCCCCATTCTCGATCTGCGCCGTCAGGTTTCCGGAAGACCCGATAACGACATCCACACTGGAACCGGACTCCTTTTCAAACGTCATCACCAGCTCATCCATCAACACCTGCAGGTTTGCCGCTACGGCGACCGTCAGGTCTTTGGCGAAAACAGAAACAGGAAAAATAAGAAACAGGGAAATTGCCGCGATCCACTTTTTCATGATGCTCCTCTCTCTTCTGGAAACTATATGTGCTTTTTCCTTTAACGGCGCCGACTCCCCGCAGAAACCGTCTCACGCAAAGGCCGGCCTGCTTTTCCAGCGGCGGTGCATCCATCCGCCCCACTCGGAAGGATAGCGGCGGATATAGTCCTCGATAATTTTCGTCAACTGAGAGGTGTTGCGCACCAACCCTGACGGTCCTCCTTCCGGGGCAACCTCAAGCTCAATGGGCGCATCGATAATAATCTTATGCCTGCCTCCGGCCCCATCGCGCACGATAAAAACCGGCAAAATCGGCGCTCCCGACCGATAGGAAAAAACGACCGGCCCTGTGGCCGTTGCCGCCTGACGACCGAAAAAATCAACAAAGACCCTGCCACCCGCTCCATAATTTTGGTCCAATAGCATAAATAAAACCTGATTATTGCGCAAGCTCTTGAGCGAATGCGCCACGCATCGGCCGTAAGGAAAGGAATTGATCTTCTGGATGCCGTTTTGATCGAGATAATCGGAAACATGACCTTCGAACCGTTCGTCTTTCAGCCGGCGCATAATACAATTGGTCTTATACCCGGCCAGGGCCATCCGCAGATACATCAATATAAAATTCCCGAAATGGGCGCTGAGCAATATAACCCCGCGCCCCTGGTGGAGCGCCTCATCCAGGTTCTCCTTGCCTTCAATGGCCACCTTCTCCACGATTTTTTGCGGCCGGTCGAGAAAATAAATAAGCTCAACCATGCCGAAGCCGACATTATCAAAATACCGACTGAAAATATCCTTGATTTCCTTTTCGGTCTTTTCGGCGCCAAAGGCGATATGCAGATTCTCCAGGATAACGCCCTTTTTTCTTTTGATGAGCAGCCACCCCAAAGCGGCGAAAAAGGGAATAAAAATCTTAAAGGCGGGGTCGGGAAGCCGGCGGACGATCCGGCGGCTCTGCAATAATGCATGACGCCCTGCGGCGCGAAGAAATCTCTTATAGCCGGAGATAAACGACATGGAAACACTCGGTTTCTGAGACGGGATTCCGCCGCCGCGGATTAACCGGCAGATCCTTTGAATGCCTCGGCGGCGCAGCCACCGCTAAACACGGATTAAATATGCTTCTCTCCTTTGACCGCGCCGGCTTCCCACTTGCCGACACCGGCCATGACATCCTTAAAACATAATTTCGCCAGCTCGTCGAAAGGACTGTCGAAAATCCTCTGCATGCGGCCCGGCTGCGCATAAAACTCTCTCATGCCCCATGCGCCCAGCCGGCCCAAATCTTCTATGGATAAATGTTCCGTCGGAACGACCGGGTGCAGAAAATCCCATTTGAGCATATCCATCTTGTTGAGATCAACCCAGCCGCGCCGGACAGCATCTTTCCAAATGGGGGAACCCGGTGGAGGCGTCAGATACCCCACCCACATCACGTCCGGATCCACCTTTTCGGCGAATGCAAAGCGTTCTTTGACGATCTCTTCGGTATCGTAATCGAAGCCGATCATGATGTCTCCGACGATCGCGATATCGTTTTTGCGCAGGATATCGATGGTCTTATAAATCTGGCCGACCGTGATACCTTTATCCAGACGGCGCAGTTCGTCGTCATTGGCCACTTCGATGCCGAAGACCCCCATAAACATCCCGGCCTTTTTCATCAGAGGCACGTCTGGCTCGAGCCTGACCCAATCGCTCGCGCAGCCGAGGCTCACCCATTTCATATGGAGCCCCCTTTTGATCTTTTCTTCGCAGAATTCCCGCACGCGCCGGCCGTTGATGTTGAAATTATCCTCCTGGATCACCATCACCTTCGTTCCGAACTTCTTTTCCAACAGCTCAACTTCATCAACCACGCGCTTGGCGGATTTGGCGCGCCAGCGATTAAAATTCTTAATAGCGCGGGGGTCGTGTTCGCTCCATTCATAACAAAACGCGCACCCATGCGTGCAGCCGCGGGAAGTAACGATCTCCACAAAAGGCTTCCAGTAGGTATGGCCCACGTATTTATCCATCGGGAACAAATCGTAAGCAGGCAACGGCAGAATATCCAAGTCTTCTATGAGCTCTCGCACCGGTCCCCAGATGATTTTTCCGTCTTTCCTTGAGGCCAATCCCGGGATATCCTCGAAACGGACCTGTCCTTTCTGTAAGACTTCTACCAGTTCGCAAAAGGTAACCTCTCCCTCGCCCATCACGACGAAATCTATCGCCGGATTCTGCTCGAGTGTCTCCGTGCTCAAAGAAGAATACCAGAGTCCTCCCACGACGATCTTGGCCGACGGGAGTTTTTTCTTTATTCCCGCCGCTGCTTCATTGAAATATTTCTGGACGGCAAACCCGCCGTAGGAATGCAGGATGTCCCCCAACACGACGACATTTGGATTCTTGTCCTTGACGATCTCCAGCATGCGGTCAAAAGGAATACCTAAGACCTTACAATCCAGGACCTCTACATCCGCAACGCCGCGTTCACGCACATAAGCCGCCCACTGGGCATGCATCTGATTGGGGGCGACATGGTGTCCGTGTGTCGCCCAAGAACCCAGTTGCGGCGTCACAAACAAAATCTTCACGACCAACCTCGCTTATTTTCTGTAACTGGTTATACCTTTAACGTTATCTGTGAATAAACCCAATCGACGTCGTCGTGGGAGCCTGTGTCCTTGACATAACCGCCGCAAAAAAAGTGGGCGTAACCGCATTCGGCCTTCACGTTCTTGCTGAAATCGTAAAATACGCGCAGGGAGGCTTCCGTGCCGACATAGGAGCTGCGGTCGCCGCTCGTCTTGGTCCGTACGACCACACCGCTGGAGTTATACCAAGAGTCATTGGTGTTCTGAAGCCAAAAAAGATCGACTTGGGGCTTGAGCTTCAACTTGCTCGTCGGAGAAAGCGTCAGGCTAAGCTCGGGATTGCGCACGTTCTGCCACCGGAAGAAATCCAGAAGACCATAGGGATCATGGGTAGACTGGTAGAGAGGATTGAAGGTATTCGTCGTACCGTCACCGACCTTCCTGTCGCCCGAGGCCTCATCGTAGCTGACAGCCACCTGCGGCTTCCAGGCGATCTCTCCAAAAGTCTTAGAAACATCCAGGTGGAACGCATACGCGCTGATGTCCCGGTTTTGCGTCCTGCCGAACTGATACGGCGCTTCCATGTCATAATCCAGACCAAGCGCGCGGCCGGTGAGACGAAAGCCTATCGTATAGCGGCGCGTCCTCGGCGAGCTAGACGTCACATCCTGGGACAAAAAATACCCTTCTGTCGTCACATTCGTCTTTTGCGCCTTATGGCCCCCGTAAATACCGGTCAGAGACTCGACATGGCTTGAGACATTAAGGTTGTTATCGTTGTATTTGACGTCCTGGCCGTAAAGGATGTCGGCATAAAAAGCGTCGTTGTGATAACGGACGACGCCGCCGTCAAAAGACCTGATGCGGTTGGCCCATGTGGGCGCGGCGATCAGGCGGCCCTTGCCGTATTTGAATTCCTGCCGGCCGGCCTTGAAATCAAACCCCGAACCTCCTATGTCGATAAAATTCACGAAGGCCTGATGCAGGTCAAAATCATCCACCTGGCCGGAATTCGCCTTGATCTGGTAGGCGCCTGTCTGGGCATCCAGCATTTCGATATAAATATCCGCTTTGGGGTCAAGGTATTCATCCGTCAGCGCCGCATCAAAACCGACACGCAGACGCTGGTAAAACTGGCTGCCCGTATCCTTTTTGCTTTTGTCGAAATCGAAATCGTGCTTGTATTCATGACGGAACCTGTCTTCGGCATTCCAGGCTGTCCGCCACTGCAGAAATGGCCCCGCCGACGACGTCTCCTGGGCAAAAGAAGGAGCAACCCCCGCGATGATCCCGAACAAAACGGCAAAAAAAATAAGACCTTTCCTCATGACCTATCTTCCTTTCTTTAAAATGCCGTGCGCCCATATATCCAAAACAGCCTGGAGGGCCTCATCAAAACTCAAGCGCTCCTGTTCCAAAAATCTCGGACTGATGATGGCCTTGACTGATCCCAGATACGCCTGGACAGCCACCGAAGCCGGGACTCTGCGCAAAACCCCCTTCTTGATCCCTTTTTCCACAAGAGACCGGATTTCCAGGATCTTTTCATTCCTGTAACGCAGGAACTCCTTCCACAGATCCGGAAGCTCAAGGGCGATCTCCTTGAAAAAATGCTCGAACCAAGGTCCGAGGGTCTTACGCAAAAGCAGGATGCTGCCGGAGAAGACCCTCAGAGGGTCTTTCTCGCGCCGCTCCAGATCGTCGAGCCCCCTATTGATGTCTTCCTGCAGGCGCTTGACCAGCCCCTTGGCAATCTCCTCCTTGCCGACAAATACCTTATAGATCGTGTTTTTGCTGACCCGCAGATCCTGGGCGATCTCGTCCATTGTCACCTTGCGATAGCCGAACCGGACCATGCGTGCCTGCGCCGCATCTAAAATTTTCCCCCTTAATGGAGACACACGGATCATGGGAACCTCCCGGGATGATCTCCGTTAGAGAACAATACTCTCTATCGGATTGAACCTATAATACTAATTTGGTATTTTTAGTATTCTATAAAACCAAGCGCCCTTTGTCAATAAAAAAATTGGGGGACCAGCCTTTTCGTTAAGCTGCGTTAAGGCCCGGCTCTAAGGTTTGGTTTTAAGGAAACTGAGGATGGCCGAAAGAATCTGCGCAGGAGACGGGGGGCAACCCGGGATATGCAGGACGACGCCGCCGACGGCCTCCCGGATACCCTGGGGGGCCCGGTAATAGGATGCGCCGAATTCCCCGCCGTCGGAGGCGCAGTCCCCGACGGTAATCACGAATTTCGGCCCCGGCATCGCATCGTATGTTTTTTTGAGAGCGAGGGCCATATTGCGCGAGAACGCACCGGTCACCACAAGGGCGTCGGCGTGACGCGGAGAGGCGACAAAATCAATGCCGAAGCGCTGGATATCGTAGATAGGATTACTCAATGCCGCGATCTCAGACTCACAGGCCCCGCAGGAACCTGTATCTACTTCGCGCAGATGCAATGAGCGGCCATAGAGGGAAAAGATGGTTTTTTTAAGCTCTTGGCCGATATCCTCAGCTTCGGGAGACAAGGAAATATCCGGCAGGGTCTTTTTTTCAGTCAAAAGTCCTTTGAAAATGCTGTTTTTTATTATCGTCCACATATCTTATCTACCTCATGGCCTGCCGGTGAGGCAGCACAGGACTGCCAACGTTTTTGGGTAACGCTGCCTGTTTCGAAAATCTTGTACTTTCAGGAATCGAGTGAAATAACCAATAATCAAGATACAAGTTACAAACAAATTCTCCCGCAAGGCGGGATCCCGTTTAAAAATAAGATTTTGGTGCGGGACAATAACCAATGACCAAATAATCAAACACATATCTCAGTTTTCTTGTTTGATGACTGGAATCCCCCGGGTTTCGCCCTCGCCGAAACGAGGGCAGGCCCGGGACTCCCTTCTTGTTTCAAACAGTCTCCCGAATAGTCCTAATCCACAAGGGATAGACCTCCACATGCCGCAGAAAGCGGCACCCCGCTTTAATAGGATAAGCGGCGCTGGACGGCATACCGATTCATCCGATAGAGTCGGGTAACCACATAGTGGAGGGTCTAACAGCGCCTCCTCATGGGTTTCCTCCCGAGGCAGCACCGCATTCCTCCCCGGCTTTTCCCGCTCCATAATCTTTTGTCCAGCGGGATCCCGCAAGGCAGGAAAAGCCGGGGATTCCTGCCGAGGGATTGAATTTTGGTGTTTGATTATTGTTTGGTTATTGTTTCTTGGTGATTGATTGTTCCGTTATCAATCGTCGCTTTATCAAAGGTCGTTACCTGCGTAAGAGAGATCAAAACTTTTGTTACAGACGGGAAAATCAGGGATGATATTCCCCAGGACGGCAAACGACAAGCCGGGCCAGTTGTGGAATGACGGATCGACGACCTTGCAACGGTCGATCTGTCCGTCGGTCACCTTAACCCAATAAAGAACAGACCCTCTCCATGCCTCCACGGCGCCAAGGGCGCATGCCGGCCCGCCAAGGGAAAAATTCGCGGCCAAGGCCCCTTCCGCGTCCGCCAGCCGATCGGCAAAATAGATGATCAGGCGCGCCGACTCATCAACCTCGTCCATCCTGACCCGGAGGCGAGAAAGAACATCCCCTCTTTCCTGCGTGATCATGCGGAAATCGGACCCCGCATAAACATCCGGGAAGGTCTTGCGCAGGTCGATGGCGATCCCGGAGGCGCGGGCCGCCAGCCCCACAACCCCTAAGTCCCGTGCCGTCTTTTGACGCAGAACGCCGGTATCGTCGACGCGATCCATGAACGAGACGCTTGCCAACAGCATCTGCTTAAGCTCCCGGTGATCGCCGCAAACAGATAAAATCTCGCACAACAACGCCTGGATATCCTGGCGCGAAAACGCGCGGCGGACCCCTCCGATGCGATTGACGCCTTTAAGATAGCGGCTGCCGGTTAAACGCTGATTCAACCGCAGGACCTTTTCTTTAAGAACAGAGGCGAATTGCGCCGCAAAGCTGAATCCCACATCCACGGCAATGCCGCCGATATCGGCGAAATGATTATAAAGTCTCTCAAGCTCAAGGCAAATCGCCCGTTCGTACAGCGCCCGGGCCGGAACTTTCAGGGCCGATGCTTTTTCGACAGCCTGACAAAACGCCCAGCTGTGGCCAAAGGCGGTGTCGCCGGCCACGCATTCGGCCAGCCGGACCGCATCGTCAAACGTTTTATGCTCAAACGTCTTTTCGACGCCGCGGTGCGTAAAACCCAAGCGGATCTCCAGATTAACGATCGGCTCGCCGGCGGCGCTGAAACGGAAGTGACCCGGACCGATGATGCCGGCATGGACCGGACCGACAGGCACCTCAAATATCCCTTCGCCGGCGACATGATTAAGGCCGTAGACGCCGTCGGACGCGACATGCGCGGGAAGAACAAAATCTTTCCTTAGCGGGAACAACCCCTTGGGCCAGACCTCGTCATGCAAATGCAGGCGTCTGTTGTCCGGATGCCCCTCGGGCTCCAGACCGAACATCTCCTGGATTTCGCGCTCGAAAAAGCTTGCCGAATGGATCTCCCGTGCCAGGGACGGAAATGACGGCCGGTCCTGCGGGATGTCGGCGGCCAAAACACACCACTTTTGGGTCTCGCGGGCCAGAAAAACACAATAGATCTCAAACGCCTTCTTCGTCATTCTTTCGTCGGCGGCGAACATAGCCATGACCGCCGACGAAAGTCTCTTGTGCATAAAAAGACAGACGCGATGAAAGTCCTCAAGCTTGAGACGGATAACGACCTCATCGGCATAAGACTCAAAAACCTCAAGGACCCCGACGCCCTGTCCCCTTAATTCCTCGATCACGCCGGCCAATGTCTTCATACGCCCCCTCCCGTGATCAGGCGGGATGCAGAAATAAGCAACGTCTGCAACGGTGTCGGCATCATAACGCCCAGAAGGAGCAAAAGAAGCGCCAGACACACAAAGACGACCTTCATGCCCAGAGCCTCGGCGCCGAACTCCACGCCTTTGGGCTTGTGTCCGAATATCGAGGCGCTCACATGGTATATCAAGGCGCCGAAAACAACCGCCAGAAAAAGCAAAAGCAGGGCCGCCGGGCCGTAGAGCCCCTTCTGAAAACAGGCCGAGAGGATCATGAGTTTGCTCATAAAAATCCCGAACGGCGGCATCCCGACGAGACTGAGGAGCCCGACAAGGGCCGCCGCTGCCGTAAAGGGAAGCGCCTGGACCAGGCCGTGGATCATGTGAAGATGATGCGTCTTGTATTTCTTGACGGCGTTGCCTGCCGCAAAGAAAACCAGCGACTTGGTCACCGCATGGTTCAAGGCATGGAACATGGAGCCGAAAACCGCCAAGGGCGTCCCCACGCCCAGGGCGAAAACGATGATGCCGACATGCTCGATACTGCTGTATGCCAAAAGGCGCTTGAAGTCCTTCTGGGCCAGCAAAAAAATCCCGGCGACAGCGACCGAGAAAAGCCCGAAGAAAATGAAAAGACGCGACGTAAATTCCGGCCCCATCGTCTTATTGGTGATCATGGCGAACCGGATGATCGCATAGAGAGAAGTCTTCAGAAGCACGCCCGAAAGCAGGGCGCTGACCGGGGTCAAGGCCTGGCTGTGGGCGTCAGGCAGCCAGGTATGCATCGGCGCCAAGCCCGCTTTTGTGCCATATCCGACCAGGATGAACAAAAAGGCCACGCTCATGATCCTAGGATTAAGGCCTGCCGCGCGGCCCATGATGACGGACCAATCGAGGGTCTTTGTGTCCGTCTGGGCGGCCACGGCATAATAAACCAGGACCGTCCCCAAAAGGGCGAGCGTGATACCCACCGAACAGATGATGACATATTTCCAGGCGGCTTCCACGGATGCTTTCGTATTGTAAAACCCGACAAGGAACGCCGACGCCAGCGTTGTCAGCTCCACAGCCACCCACATATGCCCCAAATTGTCCAAGAGGGGCACCAAAAGCATGGTGGCGGCAAAGACATTGAAAAGAATATCGTAGCCGCGGGCTTGTCTGACGGAAAGAACACCTCCGTCAATATCTTCCTGCAGATAAGGCCTGGAATACACAAGGGCCGCCAGGTTGACCAAACTGATCAGGAAAATGAAAAAAGCGCTCAAGGCATCGGCCCGCAGGACGCCGCCGAAAGCAACAATGCCGCTTCCCCCAGAAATGCGATAAGCCAATAGGCCTGCCAAGACGAGGAGCACGCCATGCGCCGCAAGGTTGGCCGTACCGCGCAGACGCGCAGGCAAAAGAACCGAGAAAACAGCGGCCAGGACCGGAATAATGACGATCGAAAAAAGCAACATCGGCCTCTACCCCTTTAAATCCGTTAAACGGTGAACCTCTATGTGCGTAAAAACCTTGTTGATGCGGTACATGAAAATCCCCGTGATGATCGCGCAGATAAAAACGTCAAAGGCGATGGCGATCTCGACGAAAAACGGCATCCCGCCGGCGATGGAGCTCGCCAAAAGAAATATGCCGTTCTCCATCACCAGAAGCCCGACGATCTGGGTAATGGCCTTCATCCGGAAGACCATGATGAAAAACCCGACCATGACGACCGTGATAGAAACAACAAAGGCCGCAAAGACGACGACCGGACTGTCGCTCACCAACCATGCGCAAAAAACCGCAGCCCCCCACGTCAAGAACAAGGCGGCAATCAACGACAAAAGAGGATTCAGGAATAACCCCAAGCGTTCATCCACCTTGATCTTTTTGACAAGATGATTCAAAAATGACGGGACCAGGATCACCTTCACCAGAAGCAAGAGCCCGGCGACGACGAAGACGCCTGCCTCCTTTTGCCGCACGGCAAAATCAAGCGTGACGAGGAAGAGGAATAAGGATTGCAGGCGGAAATTCTGGATCAACGCCGGGATCCTATGACAGACAAGCATCGCGTACGTCAAGATCATGATTCCCGTTAGCAAAAAAAGCGTCATTGTGTCATGCCTCTATTGGAACCCCGCGGGCTCGCCCTGGCCTGAAGCCAAGGGCAGGCCCATGGGCCCTTTTTGTTTCCACGGTCTGCCCTTCGGGCCTGCCCCTGACCTTCCGTCAGGGGCGACCGCGGGGCGACGTCCCCGTTCCGCCATGGTTTTGTCTACAAGACAAAACCATGGCGTAGGGATTAATATCCCAGGCCTGAGACCACCAGGGCCAGGACGGAAAACAGGAAAGCAAGCCCCAAAAAATCAGTAACCCTAAACAGTCTCATCTTTGCAAGGCCGATCTCCGTCAAGCCCACGACGACGGCGCAAAGGATTATCTTTAAAACAAAAAATGCCGTGCAGGCGATAGCAGACGACCCCGAAGAACTCCCTATCGGCCACGGCCAGAGGATGGCCCCCAGGAGCGAAAACCAGATCAACTGCTTGGTGTGCGCAGCCGTCTCCAGCATGGCCAGCGACGGTCCTGAATACTCCAAGAGCATCGCTTCGTGGATCATCGTCAATTCCAAATGCGTCTCCTGATTGTCGACGGGAATCCGCGATGTTTCCGCAAGCACGACCATGAAAAGCGCGGCGGCCGCAATCATACCGGAAAAAGACATACCCATGGAAGGCCCCAACGGCTCGGCGCCTAAAGAAGGGCTGTGCGCGGCGGCGACGGCGACGGCCAAAACAGCCGCAGGCTCCACAAAGCTGGCGATGAACATCTCGCGCGAAGAACCCATCCCCCCAAAGGCGCTGCCCGCATCCAGGCCGGCCAACGCCAGAAAAAAACGCCCCAGAGAAAAAAGGAAAAAAAGCGACAAGATATCGCCCATACCCGCCGCAGAAAGAGAAAACGAGAAAACAGGAACAAACATGAGCGCGGCCAGCGTCGAGCCCAGAACCACGGAAGGTGTCCAGCGAAAAATCCACGATGCCGTTTCGGAAACGACCTCCTCTTTTCTCATGTACTTGGCGATGTTGCGGTAGGGCTGCACGAGCGCAGCCCCCTGACGCATCCGCAGGGCATTCTTCACCCGGCGGACGAAACCGCTGACCAACGGCGCGCCGAGAACTGCGATACCTGCCTGCAATAAAAGCAAAGGCACCTTCATATCAAGGCCTCCCGAAAATAACGACCAGCGCCAGGATCGTCACGAAAACATAAGCCAGGTACCAGTGGATACTGCCCATTTGGAATCCGCGGACGTACTGTGCCAGCCTGAAGAGACCGCCGACCACGGGATCATACAAGTATCTCTTAAAAACAGGCGTTGTGGCCGTCTCATAGCTGAATTCCTTGACGTGATAAAAAGAATCCCGTATCTTCTCGGTCTTGCGGTAGGGCAGAAGAAAAAAGCCGAAGGCGATCCGAAACGGCTTTGAAAATGCCGTGGCCGTGTATTCCGTGCGGTGATCCAGACGGTAATAACCGCAGTCCCACGTCCTGCCGACCGTGACGGAACGTTTACGCGAGACCAGGCGGACGAACGCATAAACCGCAGCTATGCCTGCGCTCAGCGCCAGCATAATCATGGGCGTACGCAGACAGGCATCCGTGCCCGGGAACCGGATCAACCCCCAGGAACCGGACAAAAGCCCGTCCCAGGCGGCCGCCGGCGGTTTTAAAAAACTCGCCGCCACGGCACAGAGCATTTTCCACACGAGGCCGGCGCCTATCCCTAGGGCGACGGTCAGCGCCGCCAAAAATATCATGGCACTCCTCATGCTCAAGGAAACTTCCCCGGCCTCTGCGGCGGCGCGGCTCCTGGGCATGGCCAAAAACGCCACGCCGAAGGCCTTAACAAAACAGGCGGCGGCCAAGGCGCTTGTCAACGCCAGACACGCCATCATGCCGGCAAAAAACAACTTTCCACCCGAGGCCGCATCGCGCAACCCGGCAAAAAAAACCTGGAAAATCAACCACTCGCTGACGAAACCGCTCAAAGGGGGGAGCGCCGAAATAGCCATGGCCCCGACGAGAAACGAGACGGCCGTCTGCGGCATACGCTTGATCAGGCCTCCTAGTTTTTCTATGTCCTTGGTCCCCGTCGCGACATGGATGCTGCCGGAGCACAAAAATAGCAACCCTTTGAAAACCGCATGGTTGACCGTATGATAGAGGCCTGCGGCAAAGGCCGCACATGCCAAAACCCACCAGCCCCAATGCCAAAAGATCATGCCGGCGCCGATGCCCAAAAGGATGATGCCGATGTTTTCGACACTATGATACGCCAGGAGCTTTTTGATGTCGTGTTCCATCAAGGCATAGATGACGCCCACAAGGCACGAAATGCCCCCTGCCACAAGGATCGCACTGCCCCACCACACCGGCGGCACGCCCAGCATCCCGGCGGCAAAACGCAGAATGCCGTAGATGGCAACCTTGATCATGGCGCCGGACATAATGCTCGAGACCGAGGCCGGGGCCTGCGGATGGGCATAGGGCAGCCAGATATGCAGGGGGACGATGCCGGCCTTCATGCCGAAGCCGGCAAGAAGAAGGCCGAAAAGAATATTCTTTAAACCAACCGGGAATGCGGGGGCTGCGGTGCGGATCCCCTCGAAATCCCACGTCCCGGCCTGGGCGTGCATCAGAAGAAAGGCCGCCAAAAGAAACGCGGTGCCGACATGGGTCATGACCAGATAGATCGTGCCCGCCTTGACGGACGCCTCATGCTCATGTTCGAAGACGACGAGGAAATACGACACGAGCGACATGAATTCCCAAGCGAACAGGAAAAGGATAAGGTTGGCACTGGCGACGACCGCCGCCATGGAAATGACAAAAAGAACCGTCAGGCCTGCGGCCAAAAGAGAACGGCGCCCGGAAAATTGCCTGCGCAGATATCCTGCCGAGAAGAGAAGAGACGGGAGGCTGACCAAAGCGATGACGCCGAGAAAAAACAAGGCCAGCGGGTCAAAACACCATCGGCTATTTTGACTCAAGAAAAACATGTATGTTCCTGACAAGACAGGGGGTCTTTTTGAAAACGCGGCAGGGAAAAATATGAGGCCGGTGCCTATGGTCCCGATCTATACGATAAACGGCTTAACAACTTACCTGTACGTCGCACTTCGTCCGGCTTGGATTCCTGTCCACGGGCCGTCTCCATCCCGCCCCATCTGTCATGCAGGGGATGCGCGGCCGCAGGGAAAACAAACATGAATATTTTAGTCGCCGCGACTTTTTTGTCAATAGAATTTACGGCGCGTCTTGGCGGGGGCTTCAAAAACAGGGAGTTTTCGGGCGGATATTTTCTGCGGGATCTTCTGTCGGCAGGCGGGGCAGAATCTTAAATCCTTCCTGTCGGTATCTGCGATGGTTTTAGAAAAATGCATGATGCAGGACGCCTGCTGGCAATGCGCAAGGCCGAAACTATGACCGACTTCGTGCACGGCCTCCTTGACGCCCCTCTCGCAAAACAAGGCGCTATTCCCGGCTGCATTGTAAAATTCCGGCCTCAGGCGCGTCAAGGCGATCAGCGCGTAACCGGTGCGGGGATCTGTCAGGCCGAAAACAAAATCAAGACCCTGCGCATAAACGTCGGCGTCGATAATCCCCAAGACCCTCTGTTCCTTTTTACAAATAGGAGCGCACGCCGCAAGTCCGCGGAAAACCACCGCGGCGTCATACTGCCCCCTGTCCTCATCAAAGCCCCCTTGCGGCAAAGGACAGCTTTGCGTCACCGCAACGTCCGCCGAAAACAGACGGGACAAAACCCCTGCTAGATAATCCAGGCATTGCCCGTGGACCGAACCTATGGGCGCAAGGTATATCTTCATGTCGGACGTCTTGGGCCGCGGGCGGCGGCCGCTTTCAAAACGCAGCCCCACCGTTCCCGGAAAGGACAAAATACAAAAATTTCAGCTGCGCGCAGGCCACAGCATCCTGATCTCCCGGTCCGTGTAGGCCATCTTGAGCGAACACGGCCTGCCGGCCCGCCTCAACTTCTTCATTTCATCCTGGATCATGCGTGTGCGTGACCATATCTCCCGGCGGGAAACTTTATGGTCCAGCCGAAAAGCCCTCATCTCCGGCTTGTCCAGATAGCAGAAATAACTCACTTCGTCGAAATGATCGGCGAGTTGAAACGATGCGGCAAGCTCCTGGCGGGTCTCCCCGGGAAAGCCGTAGATGATGTGTGTGATCAGGTGTATCGCAGGATTCAACCGCCTGATATCGTCAATGATCCTCAAGACGTCCTTCACGTCATAATGGCGGTTCATCCGCTTCAAGATCCCGGGAGAACACGACTGAAGAGGAATGCACATCTCGGCCACCTTCTGGCGGATGATCTCCTTGTCAATGGCCGGATAAAGCCTGGCCAGACGCTGGGGCTCAAAAAAATTAATGCTCAACCGGAAATCTTTATTCCGGAAGGCGGCGAGCAGGTTCAACAATTTCGCAAAATCGGTATTCTTGTCGACGCCGTAACTGCCGCAGTCATCGGCCAGAAGGACGATCCTCTTGTAACCCGCTTTAAGCCCGTCGTGGAATTCCGAGATCACTTCGGCCGGCGGCTTGCTCTTGACACAGCTCCTGATCTCTTTGTAGTCGCAATACGTGCAGTTGTTAAGGCAGCCTTCGCAGATATGGATGCAATAACTTCTGACGACGGCGCGGCTGCGGGCGAAAAACTTCTTGGTCAATGCATTGGCCCTGACGGCGTCCAAGGGAACCCCGGAATGAAAAATGTTATCGAAAAGTCCGTATTGCTCGACGGGGACGATCGACGCGCGCGCAAACATCGCCCCAAGTCCGCGCCTGGTCGAAGCCAGGCAGCCGCAGACGATCATCTTTTTTTTGGGATACTTCTCGTAATAGCGCCGGATCATCCGCATCGTCCTGTCTTCTTTGATGCGGTCAAAACCGCATGTCGTCAAGACAATGACGTCTGCAAACGAAGGATTTCTGACGAGCTGAAACCCATTCTCCCGGAAATAGTTATAAAAACGCGTGGTATCGAATAAATTTCGGGTGCATTCCGGATAGGTGGAGCGCAAGAATATTTTCTTGTTCTTTGCCATTTTATCTGATCGTAAATTCGTTAGACACGGCGCTCAGCCACGACCCCTGATCTGCCGGAAGGGTTGCCGGCGGCCGGTAGGAAATACGAAGGCGGTATGTTCCAGCCGCCGGCCGGACTCTTTCCCGGGTGCCGCCGGTATAGATCCAAGGATCCCACGCCCAGGACACGCTCTCCTGCGGTTTAAGCTCTGCCGGGGCGTCCATATCATAGACGCAAAACGGAGGACGACACCAGGCCGACAGGGTATCCCAGCCCCCTTGGGCATTTTTCATCTCAACGCCCTCAATGGCAAAAACAGGGGTCTGGCTTCCCAGATGAGAAAAGATGCTCTCCGGCGATCCGTTCGTTAAACGGATCGTAACAATCTCTTGCGGCCTGTACTCCTTTCTATCCGTCGTGACGGCAGGACCGGTTTCGCCGAAGGAAAAACAGGCCCCGCCAAACCCTCCCAACATCAATAACACCACAAATCTCCAACGCCGCATATCTCCTCCAAGAGATGGCGCCGGCCGGCGCCTTCTTACTTCTGTTCTGTCACAACGGAGACAACCCCCTAGAATTCTTTGGTCTTCAGAAACTCCCTCCGACCGTTTTTTAACGAAAAGAGCGAGACCCATCCATAGGCAGAGATGATGGCGATGAACGGCATCATGGGCACCCTGTATCTTTCCCCCACGTTCCACATCTCGACGATAATGGTCCCGCAGGCAAAACAGACGACGATCAGCAACAAAAATTGATAATAGATATTACGCCTTATTTTCGTTATGCCGTAGAGAAAACCCCCCATCCAAAAGACCATCACGACGTAACTGAATATTTTCCCTATAAGGGCCAAAAGAGGGCTATGCAGATATTTGAAGGTCCCCGGTCTCGTAAAAAGAGACAGGGCGCAACGCCAAGTCACATTAATATAATAGAGGACCGGCGGCGCCCCTTGCGTAAACGGATCGCGATTCCTTGAATAACTATGGATCAGCCCCTCAAAAGCCCCGCCGGTAACGACGTCCATGGAAATAATGCTGCTGAATGCGGCCTTATGAAAAACCAGATAATTCCTTATCTGCCACAATCCCAGCAGACCGTAAATCACGGCCAATAAAATAAAGGCGTGAAAAACAGCCGTCTTCATCCTATGCGTTACGTTGGCATATACGACGAAGGCGGCTATGGCGATGCCGAGAAGATAGGGACCCGGTCTCACATACACAGCCGCGGCAAACATCAGGCCGGCAGACACGACAAACTTGATCCTGCCGGTCTTGAGGTATTTGACAAAATAAAACATAAACAGGGTGATAAAAAGCAAAAACAACGATTCCGTCAAGATCAACAACGAAAACATGGTGATGGCCGGCGAGTAAAGGAGTATCGCCAAACTCAGGAAGCCAAGCCGATCATCTATCTCTATGGCTGTTTTATACGCTATGAAGGCGGCGAGAACCGTAAGAATCACCTGGATCGATATCACCCCCGCCAGAGGAACCCCCAATAGCCAATGCAAAACCACGAGAAAAAACGGATATCCGGGAGCTATAAAAAAATCGGATTGCAGCGTACCGTCCGGACCGCGGCTGGCAAACTCCCCCGCGGACGCGATCGCTTCCCCTGCATTCAAATAAATGTAAGAATCGCGCACAAGCCTGGCCTGGGGAACATGGACGACGGAAAAATAAAGCAAAAGGGCTTTTATCAAAAGGGCGGCGCCAATGATTGCGATGAGATATTTTTTGTTCATCCGATGCCTTGTCCTGGAGCCCCACGGGCTCCCGTGGGTCCTTTTTGATTCGCCCTCGCCAGCCGCTTTCGACGAGCAGGGACGACGTCCCGTTCCGCCATGGTTATGCTCGCGGCCAAAGCCGCAGGCATAACCAATCCACGGCCCTAGCCTCGCCCGCCTATGGCGGGCAGGGAATCCTGACAAACGGGATTAAACCGGGCATGATTGCCCGTCGATTATTGCCGGAACGATCGGCTCTATTTTAGCATCCTATCGCATATTCATATACATCATTGTTTATTTTTTGACGCCCGGCCGCCGGATCCCATCTTGCCCCAAAGCGAGACGCCCATTCTTTCTGAAGAAGCAGGGGGGATATCGATTGTTCAACGCTGACCACACCAAAAAACCCTCTGCCACATTTTCATGGCAGAGGGTTGAGAAAACCAGGACAGCTTCCGGAATGGACCAGCCGGTCTCGTTGTCAGCCTCGTCAAGAACCCGCGGCGGCGTCCTTCTGCTTTCCTTTGGACGCTTGCTGCAGGAAAAACGATCTGTCTTTCCTTAAAAACATGGCGGTCTTTTCAGGGAGGCGGTAAACAATATTTCCAGGTACAAGCCTGGCATAATATGATTTTTGCGCTGCATCGAAATTGCCGATCTCCAGCCGATATGAGACCGCGGTCTCTTTCTCTTTGGCGTTCACAATGATCGTGGACATCGGCTTATCAAAACCATAGATCGCGGCATTGGGATCCATGACATCCAGGGCCTGAAAATCGGAAATTGTGCGCAAAAACTCATCCATGCTGGCCGGATCGACCGGCAGACGGGGGTCCGGCGGATCGAGCTGCCAACCGGCGGCCGGCCCCTCTCCTGCTTTTTTCAGGACAAAGGGGCGCGCCGCCGGCGCCGCCTTGATCTCGAGGCGATCTGCCGCCGCAGCGAGATTGCCGGGAAATATTTTAAGGTCCAGGTACGCTCGGACGCGAAGAGCAGCCTTCGGGTCCGACGACAAACCGAGAACCGTCAAAAAATTCTTTTCAACAAGAAAAATCTTCTGGGCGCCAAAGGCCCTGACAAAGCTCTCGTTCCATGCCGCCCTCGCGAGACCCACGACCATATGAGCGGCTTCTTTGTCGGCCGTGTTCACAAGAATAATGTGCAGACCTTCGTTATCGGCAATCTGGAAATCAGAAAATACGGCCCCGGAGTCTGTGCGCAACTCTCCCTTGAGCCCGGAAAGATACTTGATCAGTCCTTCCGGGACATTCCTTCTTGCGGGTGCGGAAAATTTGTTCTCAACGATCCACCCCCCGGCCGCATTCCTGGAAAAAACGACCTTATCGGTCTCATTTCTTCCTTGATACACAATGACCTTGGAAATAAAATCAGCCTCTATCTTCGGCGTCAACTCGGAAAGCGTGACTTCTTCAGCTTTTTCAAAAGGGATGGCCCGCGGCTTGACAACCGCCTTTTTCACAACGGCCAGGAGAACGAGGGCCCCTAAAACAACGAGTAAGATGATCAGTTTTTTAAACTTCATAGGATTCGGCGTCCGTTACGGGCTAACGGCTGTGCGCCATGAGATAGAACTGCTTTTCCTTGCGGCGCAGGAAAAGTCTCAGCGATGCAAAGCCGATCCACAGGATCGGCACAAGAACGACTGCCATGAACCTTAACCCAAGTTTCTGCGCATCGGAAAGCTTCTTGATATCGCGGCTCACTTCGGTCTTGGAACGGATCCGGACCACATCTTCTCCCAACGCAAGGCTATCCACCAGATTGGCAAAAAGACTCAGGTTGGCCGGATTGCCGATCAGGCTGTCCGAGAACATCTTGGAGCAACCCACGACAACAAGCTTGCCAGGCCTGGGCCCAAGATTTTCTTCTATCTTCTGAGGCGGTACCGCCTCTGCTTGAGAAGCATTCGACGACACATCGATCTTGCTGGGCCACGGCGGCACGCCCTGATCTGCAAATGTATTCGTAAACTGACCCTGTAAAATCATGCCTAGAACAAATTTTTTCCCTGTGTCCGCTTTTAAAAACCCGAGGGCATCCGGCTTCAGTAATCCGCCGGTATAAGGGACCTTCCGGCTCTCGGCGCTGGAGGTAAACAAGACCGTGGGGCTCAAATTTAACGATTTGACCCCTTCATCGGCCACATCCAAAGCCGATCCCCACATATAAAGGAAAGCGGGCTGACGGCGCATCAAAGGCAGCTTGGAATTCATCGTGTCCTGCCGCACCAGGATCTGGTTCGGCACCTTGACGGGTATCGAAACCGCAAACGGGCCGACCCGCTGCTCCGTCGAAACATTGACGATATCGCTGCTCTCGTCCATCAGCATGTCTTCGTCGATCTTTATCCCCCATTTACCGAGAAGATTATTGATATCAAGGCTGAGCTTGAACGGCTGGACCTGGACACCCCGCGGCGGCACCATCTGAAAAGCATAATCATATCCTTGGGCGGCGACAATGACCGATCCCCCCTGGTAGAGATATTTATTGATCTCATACAACTGGCGGGGATTGAGGGAACCGGGATTGATCACCAAAAGCTCGGTCACATCCGGCGGCAGAGGATCTCCCTCGGTCAAGGCGACGCGTTGATAATCATAGCCGTTATTGCTGACCAATGGCGCGATGTTCTTGTAATCGTCTTCGTACTGCGGTGAGGCCTTGCCGAGCTTGAACAAAAGCTGGTTCATTTCCGGGGTTACGTCGGCCCCCCTCAAGGGCGAGAACAACGCAATCTTCGGCTTGTGGTCGAATGTCATCTTGACGATGCGCGACAAGAGAAGATATTCGAGGTCCGGCAGCGTTTGCGGGACGATGCGCGGCAGAAGCTCCTCGCCTTTTTCCTTGTAGTCGATGGTCATGGCGGCATAGACGAGCTTGACGCCCACCTCATCCCTGTCAATGCTCTCCACCTGGAACGGCACAATGCCCTTTTCTTCCAGAGAACGCTCGAGGGAACCTTCCTCCTGCTTATTGGTCATGCCGGCCTTCTCGCCCGGCCCCTTGGATCGCTCGATCAATTTGGCCGCGTCGATATGGATGATCTTGTAATCCAGCTTGTTGCCGGAAACAAGCTTGAGCTCTTTCAGCCTTCCGGCGATCTCCTCCTCCATCGTCTTCATCATGGTCGGCATTTTGGCCGGCGGCGTCAGATAGACCCTGATCTCCACGGGCGCCTTCAGCCGATCAAAGATTCTCTTGGAGGCCGGGGAAACGGTATAAATCTTCCCTTCCGTCAAGTCAAAACGGCCCCACTGGAGATCGTGGACCAGCCAATTGAAGACAACCATGATGGCCAGGCCGACGACGACGGCGGTGCCGAAAACAAGCCGTGATTTCGGACGATACCGGCCCTCGAAGAACAGACTGTTAAGGAAAATGAAAATGCCGCAACCCGCGGCAAAGTAAATGATGTCTTTGATGTCGATAACGCCTTTATGGAAACCATCGAGATGAGAGGCGGCGCCAAGGGTATTCATGATGAACGTTCCCGCGCCCGCGATCCATCCGTCGATCAACGAAGCGAAAAGATCCGTGCCGAGAAAATAGACCATAAAACAACTCAAGACCGTCAGGACAAACGCCACGATCTGTTCCTTTGTCAGCCCGGAAATAAAAATGCCGATCGAAAGAAAGAGCCCTCCGACAAAAAACGCCCCCAGATAGCCGCTGAAGATCACGCCCATATCGGGTTTGCCGGTCATCAACAGCACGACGGGAATGGCGAAGGAGCTCAGCAATGCGACGGCGTAAAAAACGAGACTTGCCAAAAATTTCCCGATCACCAGCTCCAGAGGATTCATCGGAAAAGTCATGAGGAGCTCGAAGGTATTCTCTTTGCGGTCCTCGGCCCATAGGCGCATGGTGATCACCGGGATAAAAATAAAGAGGGTGAACGGCAGATTGTTGAAAAACAACCTCATGTCCGCCTTGCCCAAGAGGAAAAACTGCGTCATGAACAAACCGTTGTTGATCGCCACAAACACAACGAGGTAGATGTAGGCGATCGCGGAATTGAAATAAGCGCCCGTTTCCCTTCTGAAAGTGGTCCAGATATTTACGATGTTCATTTGTCTGCCGTCTTAAAAAGACTCAGGAAAACCTCCTCTAAGGAAGGCTCCTGCAATGCGAGTTCTTTCAAAACCCATCCTTTTTGCTTGACCGCCTGATTGACAAAGATGCCGACCTCATCAAATGAAGAAGCCGCACACAAAAATCTTACGTGGGATCCCGACTCACCGGCAACTTTGATATCTCTGACGCCGGGGATGGACTTCAGAACCACAAACGCCTCGTTCTTGGGCGCCGTGAGCGTCACATAGACGAGGCTGTCCTTGCCCTTGATCTTCTTCAATTCAGCGGGGGTATTGTTGGCGATGATCTTGCCGCGATCGATGATGATAAGCCTGTCGGCGACGGCCGACGCCTCCTGAAGGATATGGGTGGAAAAAATGATCGTCTTCGTCTTGGCCAGTTCTTTGATAAGTTGGCGAATGCCGATGATCTGCATCGGATCCAGGCCCGATGTCGGTTCATCGAGGATCACCACGCGTGGGTCATGAACCAATGCCTGCGCCAGGCCCACCCTCTGGCGGTATCCCAGGGAAAGCTCACAGACCACATGCTTCCAGACACCGGCTATTTTGGTCGCTTCAACGACCCAGTCTATCCTCTTCTTCAATTCGTGGCCGGACAACCCGCGCGAACGGCCGACAAAATCAATGAACTCATCGACGCGCATGTCCATATACAAGGGAGGGGTCTCCGGCAGATAGCCGATGATCTTGCGGACGGCCAAAGGGTCCTGCGTCACATCGTGGCCGTCCACAACAGCCGTCCCGCGAGTGGGATAAATAAAAGTCGTCAGGATCCGCATGAGCGTGGTTTTGCCGGCGCCATTGGGCCCCAGCAGCCCCACGATCTCTTTCTCGTTGACGTCGAAAGAGACGTCATCGAGGGCGATGGTCGAGCCGTAATACATGGAAAGATTTTTGGAAGTAATCATCCTTTTAATTATAAAAAAAGGAATTATTTTGTCAAGAACGAGACTGTTCTCGCGTGCCCGAACGGGCGCATTTCAGGATTGACATGCCTTCAAAACGTATCGGCGCTTTCTCCGCAGCGACCCATAGATCACAAGGTGCCGATAGGGCTTATTTTCGGCGGACCAGCTTCATCATCCGCCCCAGCATATCAAATCTCAGCGGATCAAGAAAGTACGCCTGACGCAGGAAACGGCAAGCCTTCTGTGTCTTGCCGGCGCGCGCCATGTCCTTGGCCATCATGGTATAGAATTTAAAAAGAAAACGCCTGTCGCGCCGCATCTCGGGCAACCACTTCTGCAAAATACGCTCGCCTGTCGTCTCGGCGTATCGATCAGGGACCTTGCCTTCCTGGTTTGTATAAACATGTTTGTACAGCAGGATGCCGGCCAGATAATAGGCGGGGGCCTTGCGCACAAGCCGCGCGAACATATCCAGGTCTTCCATGGTCCAGAGCCCTTCATCAAAAAGTCCTGCCGTCTCAAAACAGCTGCGACGCACCATCCAGGCGCTGGGAGGATTGCAACAGATCGAGGCGGGAAAATCCCGCCCCAGCTCGACATACCCCGATTTGACTTCCGGCGGGAACCTGACGGTCCTGTCTTTGCCGATCTCACAATAATTCACGAATACAAGGCCGGTTGCCGCATCCAGCGCCTCAAACGCGCGCACCTGCGCGCTTAATCTTCCGGGAAGATATTCATCGTCGGAATCGAGAAAGGCGATGAATGCGCCCCGGGCCGCCCTGATGCCCGTGTTGCGCGCCGCCGCCGCGCCCCTGTTCTCGCTGCGGGCGATATAGCGGATCCGCGCATCCCCGAGGCCCTCGACGACGCGCTGCGTATCGTCCGTCGATGCGTCGTCAACCACGATAATCTCTATGGGCGCATGGTCCTGCGCCAGGACGCTTGTGATGGCGCGCGCAACGACGGCCGCGCGATTATAGGTAGGGATGATGACACTGACTAAAGAAGACATGTTTTTTGACGAAAGCGGCGGATAAACCTTGAGGAATACGATGGCCTTATTCTACCCCAAAACAAAAACCTCTACAACGTATTTGCTGCAGGGGGTTAGGAAGCTCGGGGATCCTTCACGTGCGGCTATCGCTCAAACGCGTCGATCGATCAGCTTGCCATGAATGGCTTTTGTGGGCAGCCTGCCCTTTGTCAGATGTTTCTGCGCCCAGCCGGTCCTAACATTTTCCCTTGTATCCACTTCTGCCATGTAGGGCTTGACGTCAAGCAAGGGCGTTCCATCCAGCATATCCACTTCAGAGAACGTCATGACGTTATTTCTTATCTTTTCTATTTTGACGATGGAAAACCCGATATGGTTCGGCCGGTGGGGGTTTCTTGTAGAGAAAACTCCATGGATAACGTCTTCCATGAATGGTTTTGTCAGCAGCCTTTCTTCTTTAGACTTGTGGATATACCAAAGGAGAATCGCATGAGAAAAACCCTCCAGGTCTTTTAATCCTTCCGCGTATTTTTGCAAAAGAATTGCCTTTCCTTTAACCTTTGGCTTGAATTTTCCCTGGATGGGCATGCCTTTGTGCGTCTTATAGGGCGTTCGAATTATACCAATCGGCCTGATGATGATCTTTTTCATTGTCGTGTCCTTTTCAGAACGTCACAACTTTGTCGCTTTCCTTGATGATCTCGTACATGTCTTTCATAGTGTTGATCGGGCACATCTCCGAGCCTTCCTGATCGCGGGATTCGATGCATGTGCCGCAGGCAAGGATCTTACCTCCGGATTCCAAGAATTTCTCGGCTTGATCGACCGTGTTAAATTTCTCGGTGCTTATCTTCTGGTATTCGACGCCCTTTCCTGTCAAAAAAATCTTAACTTCGTCCTTCTGTCCAAGACAGAAATTCGCATACCGAAGAGCATTCCAGCAGGTTTCCGCATCGTTGGTTGAGATGATAATCCCCATCTTCATCCGAACCTCCTGGTTTAAGCGATCTTCATGGCTTGGACCGGACAAATCTTGACACAACCGCGCAGACGGTCGCATTTCGATTCATCGCTGACCTTGCATTTTCCATTTTTTGTATCGATATATAAGATTTCCTTCGGGCAAAGCGATACACAAGCCCCACAGCCGATACAGCGTTCTTCGTTAATCATAACGATCCTATTCATGCGGGTGGCAGCCGTGCTGCGCGCAGGCATTCTCAACAGTTACCTCTTCCAGTTCTTGCGCCTTAAACTTTTCTATGATCTCTGCGACCGTTTCGGCGCTCGCACGAAACGCCTTGAGGCCGGCTTCGTTGAGCTTCTGCACGGCCCTTGCCCCCATCCCCAGGCACACAACGGCGTCTATCGACGAGGTCCCCAGGACACCGATCGGATGACACATCCCGTGGGAGTGATGGGCATTCGTATTATCGACGACGCGGACACTCTTGTTTTCCGTATCGTAAATCGTAAAAAACGGCGCGCTGCCAAAATGACCATGCACCTTGGCATACAACCCTTCCCTGCTTCCTGTCGGTATGCAGATTTTCATTTTAATCCCCCCTGTTCAGTAATTTTCGCTTAAAATTTCATAAAACGCCTGCGGATGTTTGCACGCAGGGCATTCCTTTGGAGCCTCCGGACCTTCAAAAACATAACCGCAGTTGATGCAATGCCACTTGACCGTCGTCTGTCTCTTAAAGACTTCACCATGGGCGATGTTGTTGATGAGCTTCCTGTACCTTGCCTCGTGGAATTTTTCTACTTTTGAGATCTGCTCAAAAGAACGCGCTATCTCCGGAAAGCCTTCGTCTTTGGCCGTCTTGGCGAAATCCGCATAAAGCGTCGTCCATTCCAGGTTTTCGCCGGCCGCGGCCTCCTGCAGGTTATTCCTGGTGTCCCTGATCGCCCCGGCGGGATAGGACGCCGTGATCTCTACGTCTCCACCTTCCAGGTATTTGAAAAATACCTTGGCATGCTCTTTTTCGTTTTCCGCCGTCTCGATAAAAATATTGGCGATCTGTTCATAGCCTTCTTTTCTGGCGGCCGAAGCAAAATACGTATACCTGTTCCTGGCCTGGGATTCTCCGGCAAATGCCGCCAGAAGGTTTTTTTCCGTCTTGGATCCTTTAACCGACTTGTTCATCACCGTCCTCCTTTGTCGATCTTGACGACGCCGCCCTCTATCTTTAATGCCTTGGCATGGATAAGAACATCCGCAATCTTTCTATGGGCCGCCTGGATGATGTTGCCGAAAGTCTGGCGGGAGATGTTCATTTTCTCGGCTGCGTCTTCCTGATACAGTTCTTCAAAATCTGCAAGCCTTATTGCCTCCAGCTCGTCTAAGGTCAGACGGACTTCCTCTAAGTCGTCTACCGGGATGCCCCGGGGCTTGAAGTAGCTCGTATCGGGGCTGCATCTTATTCGTCTACAACGGCAAGGTCTGGGCATATCCCGTCCTGTCAGTTATTAGCATATGCCAATAATAACATTTCCCCCCGCCCATCGTCAAGACAAAAGAAAAACCCCTGCGATGGATTGGATCGCAGGGGTAAGGATGGCTGCCCCTATTGGACGAATTTCGCAAGTGGCTGATAACAAAAACTACGCCACTTGAAGTTTGCGTTTAGAACGAACCAATCGCTCAATACGCTCTTTAATTGTATGACTCAAGGGAATAGCTTGGATTTTCACAGTATACCCAATATAAAGAAGTATCTTCTCAAGTGTTGCCATGCTTGAAAATTCCCCATTCTCTATCTTGGATATATGTTGCTGCGTAACTCCCGCTCTTTTCGCAAGATCTTCTTGATTTAATCTGTGTTTGATTCGATAGTCAACAATTCGCTTAACAATCTCAAGCTTTTGTTCTTCCAATTCATACAATTCCCTAAAACAAGGATCTTTGAGCTTTTCCTTCAGATGTTCATCAACTCTTTCTATTCTCATAGCACACCTCTCTTCATCTTCATCTTTGACACTGTAAAAAGGCCTTTCTTCGCTCAAGGGCCAGCCTCTTTTCTCTTGGAGGCAGCTTTTTTGTCCTTTTGACAAAACCGTTCGTAAATATTGCTTGGTCATGATGGAAAAAGAAATACAGAACCCGCAGATCCCCTTGTATTCCGGTAAATCTCAGTTCGAATATACCATCTCCCGCATATTTTGCATGGGGTTGAGGTAATTTATGCCCGAACGCTTCGAGCAATCCTTTAACGTAGAAAAACTTTCTCTGAGAGGCACCGTCCAAAGAATCGATAAAATCTTTGACTGGGGACTCCCCGGATTCCGTGCAGAAATAATATGTCGTAACGGCCATGAGCCTTCCCTTTTTCCAAAAAGAGTATACAACTAAATAGTTGTATTGTCAAGATAAAATCAAAGATCCTTTTATCAAAATAAACCCTCTGCAACATATTTTATCACAGAGGGTTATGAAGTTGACTGCCCCGCTTGGGTCGCTCGGTTTCCACCTCGCTCCCCATGGGGAACCTAACGGTTCCCCTCTGGCGGGCTCATCCGCTTTCGCGGATTCGCACCTGTCACCCCTCCCTCGATCTTCTCAGCGCCTCTTAAGGGGAAACGGTCTTTCCCCTTAACAACCCTTTTTTCCAAGCGGGTCCCTCCAAAAATTTGAGCCCCGGGATAAACCCGAGGCTCAAATCATGGAACCGGCTGTCCTTCGCACTCTCATCCAAAAAATCCGCTGAGATTTTTTGGCCTTGCGAAGGACGCCAAAATTTTACACTACCCCGCTTGGGTCGCTTGAATTTAATCTCTCGATATGCTCAACTTGCGCAAAAATTTTTTATTGCCCTTGGCCAACGCTAATTTCTTAGCATGACTCCAACGCTTAATCTGAGTTTCTCGTCGTTCGGCATCTGTTCTACTCTCGAAAGGTTCCCTATATAAAACTTCATTTACCCTGTTATAATTCGTATAATGACCGCCTTTGCCCGAGACATGTTCCTCGAAACGGCGTTCGACATTATCAGTGATCCCCGTGTAAATGGCGCCATCCGCACACTTCAACATATAAACATACCACATAGCTTGCCCTTCGACGCACTCGCCCACAAGTAAAATGACATCTCGTTTGCTCAGGATGGTCCGCCGCTTTAGGTGGTGAGCAAAGGCCCGCGCCATATGGCGCGGGCCTGCGTCGAACCACTGCCCCGCTTGGACTCGAACCAAGACACCTAGATCCAGAGTCTAGTGTCCTACCAATTAGACGACAGGGCAAAATGACTTCTATTTAGGGTACATCCTTACATTTTGCCCATCCCGAGGCCCGATTACATCCTGGGCCGAGGGGCAGGGCAAAAAAATTATAGACATCCTTGCTCCTGCTCGCTCTTTGAGCTCGCAGGGACGGCGCTAGAAGGACATCAAGGTGCTTGCATTTTGCCCATCCTGAGCGCGATTACGCAGAAAGCGTAATACCGGCCTTTCCGATAAGGCCAGGTACAACATCCTGCGCGAAGGACAAGACAACATCACAATCAAGATTGTCAACAAGGCCAAGAATGGGCCCTGACGACGGAAAAGGGCAAAATCGGTATGATTATTGTAATATCCTTGCCCCTGCCTGACAAGTTTATTTTTTGGGCCCCGGAGAAACCTCTTATAGTCCTTTACAATCCCGTCCAACTGTCTTATGATATTGCATCGGGACCAAAGGCGCTCCCCCCACCATGAAAAGGATCGGCTTCGACAACGAAAAATACCTCCGCGAACAAGCCCAGGCTATCTCCGAAAGAGTCCGCAAGTTCGACAACAAGCTTTATCTCGAGTTCGGCGGCAAACTGTGCTTCGATTATCATGCCGCCAGGGTCCTGCCCGGCTATGACCCCAATGTCAAGCTGCGCCTCCTGCAGATGCTCTCGGACAAGATCAATATCGTCCTCTCCATTTACGCCGGGGACATCGAAAGCGGACGCCTGCGGGGGGATTTCGGCATCACCTATGACGCCGCCACGTTCAAGCTGATCGACGACTTAAGAAAATGGAACCTGGACATCCTGGCCGTCGTCATCACACGCTTTAACAACCAGCCGGCCGCCGTCGTCTTCAAAAACAAACTGGAGCGCAGGGGGATCAAGGTCTATCTTCACTATCCTATCGAGGGCTATCCTGTAGACGTGGACGCCGTGGTCAGCGAGAAAGGCTTCGGCAAAAACGACTATATTGAAACGAACAAGCCTATCGTCGTCGTCACAGGGCCTGGGCCGAACAGCGGAAAACTCTCGACCTGCCTGTCCCAACTCTACAACGAGCACCGCCGCGGCATTAACGCCGGGTACGCCAAATTTGAAACCTTCCCCATCTGGAGCATCGAACTCAAGCACCCGGTGAATATCGCCTACGAAGCAGCGACCGCAGATATCCAGGATTTCAACCTCGTCGACCCGTTCCACCTGGGCGCCTACAAAAAAGTCGCCATCAACTATAACCGCGACGTCGAGAGCTTCCCGATCCTCAAGCTGATCCTAGAGAGGATCTTCGAAGGACAGCCGCACCCCATCCTCTACCAATCACCAACGGACATGGGCGTCAACAGGGCGGGCTTCGGCATCGTCCAGGACGACGTCGTGCGCGAGGCCTCCAAACAGGAATTGATCCGGCGGTATCTGCGCTACAACACCGAATACGCCTTAGGGGTAGAGAAAAAACCGACGGTGGACCGCGCCATGTCCCTAATGGAAGAACTGGGGCTGAAGGTGACCGACCGGCCGACCGTCGAGCCGGCGAGGGAAGCGGCCCGCCAGGCCGAGACCGGCGGCAAGGGCAACGAAGGCATTTATTGCGGGGCGGCCATCCAGCTCGGCGACGGCAGGATCATCACGGGGAAAAACTCGAAGCTGATGCACGCGGCCTCAAGCCTGATCCTCAATGCCATCAAGACGCTCGCCAATATACCCGACGAGATCCTCCTGCTCTCGCCCCAGATCATCCACCAGATCTCGGGACTCAAACAAGGGGCCCTGCGGCAGGAATCGACCAGTCTAGACCTTCAGGAAACGCTCATCGCCCTTTCGATCGGCGCGACGACCAATCATACGGCCGAACTGGCCATGAAAAAACTGACGGAACTACGCAACTGTGAGATGCACATGACCCACATCCCCACCCCCGGCGACCAGATCGGTCTCAACAAGCTGGGCATCAACCTCACCTCAGACGGCCAATTTTCTTCCCGCAATCTGTTTATGGTCTAGGATTGTTTTTCTTAAAAAACACGGGCGGGCACAGGGCAGACACCGTCATATCCTGATCGGATGGCATATCTCCGTTTCGCAGGCAGACGTCCTGCCGCAACAACCGCAGACAAATGAGGGTTTTTCTGGTTTGGATGTGCAGAAGTGACGCAGGTTCTCCAGAACGCCTCCGCAAAATCCGCAGCGGGATGTCCCTGGGACATTCGCGGGTGCGCAGAGGTGCCCCTTCGACGTGGTCGGAGCGCCGCAAGAAGGGCACAGATACCCCTGCGGCTTTGTTTTCTTGGATGACTTCATCGTCATGCTCTTGTGCCTTCTCTTGATCCAGGCACAACACGCTCTCCGGCAAGACGCCATTGTCCTGCCTGCCAAGGATTATATTATGGACTGCCAAGCCTTGTCAACTTCGCCGTGAACCAGATGAGGCGCTTCATAGAGGACATTTCGCCATCGGTTCACGGCTACGCCGAACCAACTACGAAGCGTATTTTGCGAAGTGATGAGTTAGGTTCTGGGCTGAATGGTTAAGAAAGCTTTGCCCTGTCGTCTAATTGGTAGGACACTGCGCTTCGCCGCTCATATGCGGCGGGGACGGAGTTCAAAAACCTCCAACGGGCCGACCCTCCTGCCCACTTCAAACCTGCTGGACAGGTCGGCTTGCACATCCAAAAGGGTCTCTCGATCAGTCTCTTCCAGCAAACCATAGACGACAGGATTGAAATAATATATCGCCCCCCTGCAATGTTTCAGAGAATTCTCAAAACCGGCGTCATTAATAAAAAGCCAGCGGTCCTGCAGGAACAAGAATTCGAGCGCGGTCTCGGATGTGCTGGTTTTAAACGACACGACACAGTCCTGGGCCGAACAGGCAGGGAAATCCTTTTGGATATCCTTCCAGGAGAACGCCTTGACGGACCCCAGATCGTTATCAGCCTTCGCGCCGGACGCCGCCAGCAAAAAAAAGACCAGGACGGACCTCACCCAGCGGCGGCGGATAAACAGCTCAATCGTCTTGGAGACCACATACCCCATCACAAGAAAAACAGGAATCAAAATCTGCAATATCTGCCACTCGGCATTGGCCGGCGCATAATAAGCCAGAGGGATAAGGCTGACCAACAGCCACCCCACAACCACGTTCATCATCCGCTCTTTCTTATGAAACATCTGGATCAAAGCCAGGCCTGCGGCCGCCCACAGCGCCATGCCTCCTGTCCGCGACAGGAAAAGATCAAAGTTCTTGATGAAATAAACCGCGGCAAAAGGGGCGTTACGGCCGTGATAGGCGGCAGAGATGCAGGCAGATTGAATCCCGTTCCAGTTGACCATAAAAGGGAGGCAGAAGAACAACGTTGCAATAGCCAACAGGACGGCCGCCCCGAGATATCCCTTGAGCGTCTCCCGGAGCGCATCGTCTTTCTTCGCCTCTTGGAGGAGGACGAACAAGAACAGCGCAAGCATGACGATGTTTTCCGGTTTGATGTTGATCGTGATGAAAAAAAGGAAAAGAAGGCCCAGGCCGAGAAACCGGCTCTTGCTCTTCAGGAAGCAGATAAAGAACAAAAACTCCAGGACGACGAGAAACACGGAAAGCGACATGGGAAATTCATACCCGCTGTAAACGAGGTGCTGCGGCGAAACGGCAAGCAGCCCTGCGGCCAGGAAAGAAGCGATGCGATCGGCGGTCAAAGCGTAGCCGACGAAATACAAAAGGCCTATGGACAAAACGCTTGCGGCAAGATTGAACGATGAAACTGCTGTCAGGTTTTCAGCAACAGCGAGCACCGGGGATATAAAAAACGGATAACCGGGTATATGCAAGGCGGCGGCCAGGTCGAATCGCGCGGGAAACCTTAACAAAAAAATGTCCTTGATCGCCAGCGCATCTTCGATATATCCCCATCCGTAAGGATCCAGGTCTATGTGAAAGGTGTGGCGGACTCTCAAAACAAGTCCGGCGGCCGTCAGAAGGCCCACGAGGAGGACATCCAGCCGCCCCGCTTTCCTGAACAGACCCCTGAAAACCGGAAGGCTGTGAAAAAGAAATTTTATAAAAGCTGCCAAAAGGAAAATAAAATACGGCAGCCAACCATAGGAAAGCATCCCGCACCACCCTTAGCGATTGCGGAAAATCTCCATGCCGCGACGAAGACTCACTTCATGTCTTTCCAGACAATAACCTCGCCTTGGCGGCGATGGCAAGAATTCCTGAGGGACTGTCTGAAGCCGTGGCCCAATAAATACCTAACCTTGGCGGATTTATTCGTGTCTGACTCGTAAAACCCAAGAATGAGGCGGCCGCCGGCCCTGAGACGGCGCGAACATGCCTCCAAAAGTTCCGTCTCCTTCTGCGCCTTGAAGGAATAATTATCCCAGACATTCCAATAGATGTAATCAAAACGCGTCTGCGGCCATATCCTGGCCAAATCCGGTTCGATGGAGAGATCGGCGGCGACGAAATTCGCGGCGTGGCGGGGAAACAGGAGCTTTGCCTTGCGGACAAGCGAGGCGTCCTTGTCGACACCGTAAGGCACCAAGGACCGCCCCGACCACTCCTGCAGGCACCGCAGCAAAAACCCGTTGGCGCAGCCGATATCCAAGATCGCCCCGTCGCCGTCGATCGAGCGGGAAATGAAGAACCGCGTGATCTCGTAGACCTTGAAACTTTTGTGCCCTGTGCCGGCGGCCGCAACAAACGAACGCAATCTCCTTTTATTCGTGATAAACGCCTTAAAGGCCGCGGAATATTGGAATCCCGCCTTGCCTGGATCTATTGTCCGGCTTGAAAAAGAGGCCGTCATAACGACTGCCCTCCGAGGGAAAAAATGCTGCCCGCCCATATCGGCCATGACCTGGATCTGACAACCGCGGGGTCCCTGCGCCTGTCACAAGATGTCATTGACGAAAAGGCGTCGAGGGGCTGGAGCCCCGCGGGCATAGCCTTATCCGCCCAAGCGGGCAGGAAATTCTGGCAAACGGGATCACTCAGGGACGCCGCCATATTTGATCTGGGAAATCTCGGAACGCCTGATGGTCATCTGTCCTTCGCCGCCGTTTTCGAAATACAGATGAAGGACCACCCCGCCATTATTTTCCGTCAGGATGCTGCCTTTGAAGACCAGGCCGTTGCGCAGGATGACCGTATCGAGATTCCTGGGTTCGGTCACGATCTTCATGTGTTTGAGCTGTTCCAGCCTCGGACGGATGATCTGCTGATAGGTAAGATGATAAATGAGGATGACAGCCGCCGCAGCGAAGAATGCCTCGGCCAAAAACATCGCAATACGCCGGAATTTCAAAAGACCGATGCAGCCGTAGGGAATGACCCTGTTGCGGCCCGTCTTTTTGGAAAAATACATCGCTTCGTCGGCATTGCGGATCATCTCGTCGGGCGTCCGGCCGTCTTGGGGGAAACCCGCGATCCCGCAGCTCACCGATACGCGATAGAAGCGGTTTCCGTAAAGACATGGCCTGCGGCGCAGGTTGTGTTGGCATTGCCGCATGGCCGACAAGGCCTCCCTGACGGTCTTGCCGGGGAAGATAATGATGAATTCGTCGCCGCCATAGCGGAAGAAGAAAGACGGCCCTTCCAAAAAGGTCAGCCGCAGCGTCGAGGTGGCGTATTTAAGGATCTCGTCGCCGAAAAGATGGCCGTATTTGTCGTTGTATTTCTTAAAGCGATCGATGTCGATCAGGGCGAGGGAAAACGGTTTGCCTTGCGCCGTGGAATCCGCCATCAGCTGCCGCAGACATGGTTCCAAGGCGTCTCTCTGATAAAATCCGGTGAGGATATCTCTTGGGGCCTGGTCCAGCATAATCCGTCTGTTCGCTTTCGTCCGCGAAGACCGGGGTCCAGCTGTGTTGCGGTATCTAAATTCTGGCGAAGAAGGGCCGTGGGGGCCGTCACGGCCGGCCGTGCGCGCCACGCGCCGGGCATGGACACGCTACGCGAGGGAAGCCCCGGAATGCCGGGTTCTTCTTGATCTCTCCGGTGTTACCAGGTGTGGTCTCTGACCCACTGGTCGGCGTTCTTGATGTCCCGGCCCATGCCTTTGACCGTTTCGCAGCCCAGGCAGGATAACACCAAAAATAACGCGCACACCACGGGGACCATCCTGAAAACCTTTCGTGTCTTCATACGGATTGACTGTTGTAGAGCTGTATCGCGCGCTCTATCCTTTCCAATGTCCTGTCACGGCCGAGGGTCGCAATCATCTCGAACATACCCGGCCCGACGGTCTTACCGGAGAGCGCCACGCGCAGAGGATGGATCAACTGCTTTGTCGTCAGACCCAGCTCTGCCGCCGCCCGCCGGAAGTCTTCTTCGATACGCGGCGCGCTGAAATCCTGCAATTGGGCGAACCGCGACCGCAACGCGCCGAAAGCCGCACTCAAGTCCTGCGCAAAAAACTTCTCATGCGCCGCAGGATCCATGGCGACGTCCTTGACAAAGAAAAACGCCATCGCGTCGCTCAACTCCGCGAGCGTCGACGCCCGTTCTTTGAATAATTGTAATACATCCTCTAAATATTTTCCATCAAAATTGTTGTCGGCAATCAGGTTACGTTCTTTCAAGAACGGCTTGACGAGCTCGGCCAAATCGGCGGTAGGACAACTTTTGATGTATTGGCTGTTCAACCACAGGAGTTTGTTCATATCGAATGTCGCTGCGGTCTTATTGGCATCTTGGATGTCAAATTTCGCGATCGCGTCCTTGAGCGCGATGATCTCCTGGTTATTGCCGGGAGACCAACCCAAAAGCATCAGGTAGTTCACCAGGGCCCCCGAAAGAAAACCCATGGACCTGTACTCGCTGATAGCGGTGGCGCCGGCGCGCTTGGACATGCGGCCGCCTCCAGCCCCCAGGATCATGGGGATGTGGGCGAATTTCGGCAAGGGATAACCCAAGGCTTCATAGAGGACGACCTGCTTGGGCGTATTGGAGATGTGATCGTCCCCGCGGATGATATGCGTGATCTGCATGGCCGCATCGTCCACGACACAGGCAAAATTATACGTGGGCGACTGGTCGGACTTGATCAGGACCTGGTCCTTGATAAGCCCTGCGTCGAAGACGATCTTGCCGTGGATCATATCGTCGATCTCAAGCGACTTTTGGGGCATCCGGAAGATCACCGCCCCTGAGCCGTCTTCGGCCTTGTAGGCCAGGCCGGCGTCCAGGAGCTTCTGGGCCACCTGGCGGTAGATATCGAAACGCTGACTCTGGTAATGCAGCTCATCCCAGTCGAGGCCGAGCCATTTGAGGGAGAAAAGGATCTCTTCGAGGTATTCTTTTTTTGACCGCGCCTGGTCGGTATCCTCGATGCGCAGGACAAAAGAACCGCCTTGCGCGCGGGCATAGAGCCAATTGAACAGACAGGTCCTCGCCCCGCCGATATGCAGGTATCCCGTCGGGCTCGGTGCAAATCTTACACGCATGACAATCACTCCGTTCGTTGAGACGCCTTTGTCCCGCTAGAGAACTTTATCTTCGTCCTCTAACGGGATTTGCTTAATTTTTGTGCGAAGAAAAACCCTTCCTCGAGCGCCCTTTTGTTGATAGCCACAAGGTTCGGCCTGTGCGCCAGGACTTCCTCGATGGATTTCTCCATCGTCGAGAGGGCAATGATCTTTTTGAGCCCCAAATAAACGCCGATGGCGATCGTATTAGCCACCTTCTCCAGGCCCAGGTCGATGGCCATCTGCGTCAGAGGGGCATTGACCACCCGCAGGCGCCTGGATGTGCCGAGGCACTGCGCCAGCGTCGCATTGACCAAAAGAAGCCCGCCGGGCCTCAGGGCCGTCCGGAAACGTTTCAGCGACGGGTCGTTCATGACGATCAAGGAATCCGCCTTTTCAAACAGAGGGGAAGCAATGGGCCCGTCCGACAACACCGCCATACAGTGGGCCGTGCCGCCGCGGACCTCTGCGCCGTAGGACGGCAGCCAGCTGGCCCTCTTGCCTTCGCGCAGGGCCGACATGGCCAGGATCTTGCCCATGGCCATGATGCCCTGCCCTCCGAAACCCGCACAAATGATCTTTTCTGTCATGACGGCCTATTTAAGTTTGCCCAATGGAAAATATTTTACCATCTCTTCGGAAATCCACCGCGCCGCGTCAGCCGGGCTCTTGTCCCAGTATGTCGGGCACATGGACAGGACTTCGACGATGGAAAACCCTTTGTGTTCCATCTGGTTCATGAAAGCGTCTTTGATCGCCCGGCGCGTGTTCAACACCTCTTTGGGAGAGCTGACCGCCGTGCGCTCGACGGAGACAACGCCGCTCAAGAGCGCCAGCATCTCTGATATCTTCAAGGGGTAGCCTTCTGTCGCGGCCTGGCGGCCGCGGGGCGTCGTGGCCGTCTTCTGATCCAAGAGCGTCGTCGGCGCCATCTGACCGCCTGTCATGCCGTACACCGCGTTGTTGACGAAAATAACGGTCAGGTTCTCGCCGCGGTTGGCTGCATGGATCGTCTCTGCCGTGCCGATGGCGGCCAAGTCCCCGTCGCCCTGATACGTGAATACGATCTTGCCGGGTTGCATGCGCTTGAGCCCCGTGGCCACAGCCAGGGCGCGGCCGTGCGCCGCCTCCGCGCAATCGATATCCCAGTAATCGTAAGCCACGACCGCGCACCCGACGGGCGCCACGGCAATGGTGGAGCCCCGGATACCCAGCTCGTCGATGACTTCGGCCACGAGACGATGCAGGATGCCGTGGCCGCAGCCGGGACAATAATGCGTCACGACATCCGTCAGCGTCTGAGGTCTCAAATAACTCTTTGTCATCTTATCGCCCCCTTTTTTTCAAAGGCGCCGACAGACACCTGAGGATCTCCCGCTCGATCTGGGATTCCGTCGGGACGCCGCCGCCGGACCGGCCGTAAAAAGAGACGGCGGCGCGGCCCTCGACGCTCAAGCGGACGTCTTCGACCATCTGGCCGTAGGACATCTCGACAACAAGGAATTTTTTGACGCGGCGGCTGAGGTCTGCCAGACGTTTTGACGGAAACGGCCAGAGCGTGACGGGCCTGAACAAACCGACCCTGCGGCCCTTGGCGCGCAGACGACGGACGACGGCCTCGGCAATGCGCGCCACCGAACCATAAGCGACGACCGCCGTGACGGCATCGTCCATGAATATCTCGTCGTAACGGACCTCCCGCGAGGCAACCCGGCGATACTTCTTCTGCAAAATGATATTGTTCTTCTCGACGTCGGGTCGCTTCATGAAGAGGGAACGGATCACGTTCGGCTTGCGGTCCCGCGCGCCGGTCAAAGCCCAGGGTTTTGCGACGGCGGCCGGCGGCGCCAACTCGTCGTCGAACGTCAAGCCTTCCATCATCTGACCAAGCAGGCCGTCGCTCAAGACCATGACGGCCATGCGGTAGCGGTCTGCCAGCTCAAAGGCCAGCCGCGTCAGGTCAAAAGACTCCTGCACGCCCGCCGGCGCCAGGACGATCATGTGGTAGTCGCCGTGGCCGCCGCCTTTTGTCGCCTGAAAATAATCCGACTGCGCCGGCCAGATGTTGCCCAGACCGGGACCGGCGCGCATCACGTTGATGACGACGGCGGGCAGCTGGGCCCCGGCGATATAGGAAATCCCTTCCTGCTTGAGACTGATGCCCGGCGAAGAAGAACTTGTCATGACGCGCGTGCCTGCGGCGGATGCGCCATAGATCATGTTGATGGCGGCCAACTCCGATTCCGACTGGATAAAAATCCCTCCGCGCGGCGGCAGTTGGTCCGCCATATAGGCGGTCAGCTCATTCTGGGGCGTGATCGGGTAGCCCGCGTAAAATTTCAGGCCCGCGCGGATCGCCGCTTCCCCCATCGCCTCATTGCCGGAACACAAGATCGTCTTTTCCATCCTATCCCTCTATCTCAATACAGGCATCCGGGCACATCACATAACACATGCCGCAACCCGTGCAGGCGGCCGGGTCGATGACGGCGGCCGGAAAGACGCCTGCCTCGTTTAAGGTCTCGTCGAGTTTCAGGTTTTTCCTCGGACACCAGACGATACAGAGCCGGCAGCTCTTGCATCGTTGCCTGTTGATCCTTATTTTGGCCATGACCGTTATCTCCCGAGGACTTCGCGGACCGCCGCGGCAATGCCTTCCGCGCAAAGCCCGTACTGCCTTAAAAGTTCCTTGCGCTTGCCGAACGTGACGAAAGACGCCGGCAGGGCCAGACATTTCACTCTCTTGGCCGAGGCAAACAGGCAGCCGTCGGCGCGCAAGACCTCCAGGACGCCGCTGCCGAAACCTCCGGCCCCAACGCCTTCTTCGACGGTCACCATGGCCTCTGCCGCATCATAAAGCTTCAAGATCAGCCCCTCGTCGAGAGGTTTGGCAAACCGGGCATTGACGAGCGTCACGCGCACGCCCTCCTTTGAGAGGATGTCGGCGGCGTCTGCGGACGGCTCGAGCATGCTGCCCAAGGCCAGAACCGCCACCGACCCGCCGTCGACAAGGACCTCTGCGCGGCCGTGGCGGACAGGCGAAACGGAAAGATTTTCCCTTCGGCGCGGCGCCGCCCCTCTCGGATAGCGGATCGCCACCGGCGTCGGGCACTCGGCAGCGAATGCCAGCATGGCCTCCAGGTCTTCCTTGTCTCCAGGCGCCATGACCGTCATATTGGGCAGGTGTCTCAGGTAGGCGATATCGAACATGCCGTGATGCGTCGGGCCGTCTTCGCCGACAAGCCCCGCCCTGTCGAGGCACAAGACCACGCCGAGATTTTGAAGACAGACCTCTTCGGTTATCTGATCGTAAGCCCTTTGTAAAAATGTCGAGTAGACCGCGACGTAAGGTTTGAGCCCCGTCCGGGCCAGCCCTGCGGCAAACCCGATGGCATGCTGCTCGGCGATCCCGACGTCGAAAAACCGCTCCGGGAAAACCTTGGCAAAAGCCGCCAGGCCCGTGCCTTCAGGCATGGCGGCGGTGATGGCCGTGATTTTTTTGTCTTTCTGCGCCAATGCCTGCAGCGAAGCGCTGAAAACATCCGTAAAGCTTGCCTGGGGTTTTTCCTCCTGCGCCGTGACCTCGCCGGAGGCGATATCGAAACAGGCCGTCCCATGAAAACGGACGGGCTGGTTTTCAGCCGGGACGAATCCCTTGCCTTTTTTTGTGATCACATGCAGGAGAAGCGGCCCTTTGAGATGGGCGATATTCTGCAAGGTATCGATCAAAAGGATCGTATTGTGCCCGTCGAGGGGTCCGAAATACTTGAATCCCATCTCTTCAAAAAAGATGCCGGGAACGATCAGACCTTTAAGCAACTCTTCAAATTTGTCGGCGAGTTTCTGGAGTCTCGGGCCGATCCGGCCGAGGCGCTGCTTTAAAAACGCATCCCGTGCGTCCTTGAAACGGTTATAAATAGGCTTGGAGATGATCTTGTTGAGGTATGTGCTCAAGGCGCCCACGCTGGGGGCGATCGCCATATCGTTGGAATTAAGGATGACGAGCATGTCTTTACCGAGGTGACCGGCGTGGTTGAGGGCCTCAAAACACATGCCCCCCGTCAGGGCGCCGTCTCCGACGATCGCGACCACTTTTTCGTGCGTCTCCCGCAGGTCGCGCGCCGTCGCGCAGCCGAATGCCAGGGAAACGGCCGTCGAGCTGTGCCCGGTGGTAAACGGGTCGTAAACGGACTCCGTCTTGCAGGGAAAGCCGCTCACCCCGTCTTTCTGACGCAAGGTGTCAAAACGCTCGTTACGGCCCGTCAGGATCTTGTGCGCATAGGCCTGATGACCGACATCCCAAATGATGACATCCTCCGGCGCGTGGAAGCAATAATGGACGGCGATGGCCAACTCGACGGCGCCCAGGCTCGACGCCAAATGCCCGCCGGTCTTGGAGACGACGCCGACGATACGGCTGCGGATCTCCGCCGCCAACTCGGGCAGCTTGTCCCTGGAGATCTTCTTTAAATCTTGCGGTGAACGGATGGTTTCCAAAAGCATGGATCTTTAAACTTCCTCTTCAAACGGCTTGATCTTGAGCTTGCCGTCTTTTGTCTTGGCAACGACCTCGATCTTCTTCCTCATGCCGTCTAAGGTCTTGAGGCAATGGTCGGCCAGCTTGACGCCTTCCTCAAACTTCTCAATGGACTTTTCCAGCGAAATTTTTTCGGAATGAAGGTCATCGATGATCTTCTCCAGCTTCTTGAGGCTTTCTTCGAATCCCATAATACCCTCGGCGTGTTATTGTTGCATCTCTATGCGATGACCTCTTCCACCCGGCTCAGGAACTCCCCTTTTGCGAGCCGCGTCTTCAACCGGTCCCCTGTTTTCAACTGGTCTGTACGGCGTATGGCCGTGCGGCCGTCGGCGGCCATCGTCACGCTATAGCCCCGTCTCAAAATGGCCAGGGGATTGAGCGCCTCCAGCTCGCGGCAGAAACCGTCGACCTCGAGCTTTTTGGCCTCAAATCTGTTCTGCAGGGCGCGCCGCATCTCCTCGCAAAGATCGTCGATGTGCTGGCTCTGCTGGGGCACGACGTCAACGAGGCTGCGCCACAAATGCACCACCATCTGGTCGACGCGTTCCCGCAACTCGGCCTCGGCAGGCATCACCATCTCCGCGGCCGCCGAAGGCGTCGGCGCCCTTTTGTCGGCGACAAAATCGGCGATCGTGTAATCCGTTTCGTGACCGACAGCCGAAATCACGGGGATGCCGGAGGCGGCGATGGCACGCGCCACCTGCTCTTCGTTAAAGCTCCAAAGGTCCTCGAGACCGCCGCCGCCGCGGGCCAAAATAATCACGTCCGGAAAGCCCCATGCGTTGAACTCTTCCACGGCCCTGGCGATCTCGCCGGCAGCCCCCTCTCCCTGCACGCGCACCGGGTTGATAACCACGTGGGCCCTGGGAAAACGCCTCTCCAAAACCTGGAGGATATCGCGGATGACCGCGCCTGTCGGCGAGGTGACGACGCCGATCGTCTCGGGCAGAAAAGGCAAGGGTTTTTTACGCGCCTCGTCGAACAACCCTTCCTGGGCCAGCCGGGCCTTCAGCTGTTCGAAGGCCATCTGCAAGGCGCCTATGCCCTTGGGCTGCAGGGTGTCGACATAAAGCTGATACTGGCCGTCACGTCCGTAAACGCCTATGCGGCCCGACGCGACCACGTGCATGCCGTCTGCAAGGGCGAATTTCAGGCGCACGGCCGCGTTACGGAACAAAACGCATCGCAAGGTGCTCTGCGCGTCCTTCAGGCTGAAATAGCTGTGGCCCGAACCGGGAGAGCGCAGGTTGGAGACTTCGCCCTCTACCCAGACGTCCTGAAAAATGTTCTCCAGGACCTCTTTTAAATCGTGCGTCAGCTCACTGATCGTCAGGATCTTGGGCATCTTCGGTCCTAGGGGCAAAATGTTCCTGGAGACGCTCGATGCGCACGGCCTTGCCCGTGGCCGCATCGATCTCGACGACGGCTCCGTGCAGCTGGATGTCGCCGGCGCCCAACTCGAACCTCGTCGGCATGCCCGTCAAGAAACGCTCGATGATCTTGTCCTTGTTGCGGCCGATCACCGAATCATACGGTCCGGTCATCCCGGCGTCCGTCAGATACGCCGTGCCGCGGGGCAGGATCTTTTCGTCGGCCGTCTGGATATGCGTGTGCGTGCCCACGACCGCCGAGACCTCTCCGTCCAGAAACCAGCCCATCGCGACCTTTTCCGACGTCGCCTCCGCATGCAAATCAACGATGATCACAGGCGTCTCTTTCCGGAGCGCCTTGATCTCTTCCTGGATGATGCGGAACGGCGACTCCACCATCGCGTCGATAAAAACGCGGCCCAAAAGACAGACGACGCCCACCTTGGCGCCGGCCTCGGTCTTGAAAACCGTGCTGCCGTGCCCCGGCGTCATCTTGGGAAAATTCAGCGGCCGCAGGATATTGGTCTGGGTATGCAGAAGATCCACGATCTCGGGCCTGCGCCACACATGGTCCCCCGACGTAAGAATATCGCATCCCGACTGAAACAGGTCGCGCGCGACACGCTGCGTAATCCCGGAGCCGCCGGCGGAATTTTCGGCATTAGCGATGACCATGTCGATGCCGCGGGCCTTGCGCAGGCCGGGCAGGAGCCCTTTGACGGCGGCACGCCCGGGGGAACCGACAATATCACCGATAAATAAGATTTTCATAAACAACTATTGATAATGTGTCAAGGTATTAAAGAGTCCGTGTATCAGAGCTAAAACTTTTCAATTGCAGCCTTCTCCTGTTCAATTGTCATCCTTCTCTGACACTGTGACACCATAACTCTTTGATACTGTCTTTCCTTATTTCGCATATTCGATCGCGCGCGTTTCGCGGATCACCGTGACCTTGATCTGCCCCGGATATTCCATGCCTTCTTCGATCTTCTTGCGGATGTCGCGCGCCAGGACCGTAGCGTCGGTATCGTTGATCTTCTCCGGCTGAACGATGACGCGGATCTCGCGCCCCGCCTGGATTGCGAACGACTTCTCAACGCCCTTGAAGACATTGGCGATGGATTCCAACTTTTCCAGGCGCTTGACGTAGGTCTCCAGCGTCTCGCGCCGTGCGCCCGGGCGGGCCGCGCTGATGGCGTCGGCGGCAGCGGCCAGAACGCCGTAAAGACTGGTCTTCTCGACCTCTTCGTGATGCGCCTCAATACCCTGCACGACGACGTCCGTCTCGCCGAATTTCCGCACCATCTCGGCGCCGAGCTTGGCGTGCGTGCCTTCGACCTGCTGATCCAGCGCCTTGCCGATATCATGCAGGATGCCGATGCGTCGGGCGACCTTGGAATCAAGGTCCAATTCGTCGGCCATGACGCCCATCAAAAGCGCCACTTCCTTGGAATGCTGCAGGGCATTCTGCCCGAAACTCGTCCGGTATTTCAGACGGCCGATCATCTTGACCAGTTCTGGATGGACGCCGTGCACCCCGATATCAAAAAGAACTTTTTCACCCTCTTCCTTGATCTTGACCTCCATCTCCTTCTTGACCTTCTCGACCACCTCTTCGATGCGGCCCGGATGGATACGGCCGTCGGAGATGAGGCGCTCCAACGAAATCCTGGCGACCTCGCGGCGCACAGGGTCAAACCCTGAAAGCATGACCGCTTCCGGCGTATCGTCGATGATCACATCGATACCCGTTGCCATCTCGAAAGCGCGGATATTGCGGCCTTCCCGGCCGATGATCCGCCCCTTCATCTCATCGGAAGGCAAGGACACAAGGCTCACAGTGGACTCCACGGCGTGCTCGACCGCGCAACGCTGGATCGCATGCGCGACGATCTCGCCGGCCTTCTTGTCGGCCGTTTCCCTGATCTCATCCTCCGCCTTCTTGATGAGGACGGCCTTCTCCCTGTTAAGTTCCCCGTCGAGACGGGACAACAAAAGCACCTTTGCCTCTTCGGGAGACATGTTGGAAATCTTGTGCAGCCTCTCTTTTTCCTCGGCCAGGAGCTTGTTCAATTCGTCTTCCTTGGCCTTGAGCGCCTCTTCCTGGTTTTTGATCTGGTGCGTCTTATCGTCGAGTTCCCGCTCCTTCTTCTCCAAAAGATCCACGCGGCGCTCGAGATTCGTCTCGCGCAGCGCCATGCGTTTCTCCAGGGTTGCGATTTCTTCGCGGCGTTCCTTGGTCTCTTTTTCAAAATCCTGCCGCATCCGCAAAAGCTGATCTTTGGCATTCAGATCGGCTTCCTTGCGGATCGTCTCCACCTCTTTTTTGGCGCCGTCGATGATCGCCTTCGCCTCGAGGTGGGCGTTCTTTATCTTTTGCTCTCCCATCGCCCGGCGAAGGATAAAATACAGAAAAACAAGAACCGAGCCTGCGACGAGAAAAACAGCTGCCATGACGAATACGCTATTTCCTGTGGACATTGCTTGCCCCTCCTATCACGAACCCGCTTTGAGAAACATGCATGCGGGATTGTCGGGCCGGAAGCGATGATGCGCCGGACACCTCAAGTTAAGCAAAAAGGACCGTCGTGACGGAAAGATCGTGAGGCTCGAGAGGCGGGAAATCCTCGAGGATCTGGAAAGCGAAGGCAAGACCGACAGTCGGCACGTCCTTGGGAAGACGGCCCAGGAACCTATCGTAATATCCGTGGCCCCGGCCCAGCCGGTTGCCCGCCTTGTCAAAGGCCAGGCCCGGCACGATCACCAGGTCGATATCGTTCAACCCAACAGGTCGGATATATTCTTCTTTGGGGTGGCAGATGCCGAATGGACCGCACGTCAATTCGGCATCGTAATCCACAAGGAGGGACGGCACGATATCGCGCGTCTCTCTGCGGATCACGGGTACTGCGACCCTTTTGCCTTGCTTCATGGAATCTCTGATCATGCTCACGGTGTCTACTTCTCCGTCGAGTGAAAGATAAAACAGGACCGTTTTTGCTTTTAAGTAGTTCTTCAACGAAAAAAGCTTCTTAGCGATTTCCGTGCTCTTCCTGAACCTGTCTTCCTCCTTATGGCTTTTCAGCTTTTTTAAAAGTTCCAATCTTATTTTTTTCTTCTTCTCTTGGATCATTAATTTTGCCTTCAACAGGTTATTTCCCTACAAAATTAACTCCGTAGCTTCGGCAAAACTTTGTTTTGCCAGGCAGTAAATTTTCCCGACTCGTCCTGGAAAAATTTACAAGCGCCTAAGCAAGGAGTTACTCCTAACTATTGCCCCTGCCTCTTGCGGTAGTCTTCGATGGCCGCGCGCAGGGCTTCTTCAGCCAGAACAGAACAGTGCATCTTGACCTTTGGTAAGCCGCCGAGGGCTTCGGCCACGGCCTTATTGGAGATTTGCAGGGCCTCGTCAAGCGTCTTGCCCTTCACGAGGTCCGTCACCATGGAACTGGTCGCAATCGCCGCGCCGCAACCAAAGGTCTTGAACCTCGCATCGACGATCCGCCCGTCTTGGACCTTGATATACAGGCGCATAATATCTCCACATACGGGGTTGCCGACATTGCCGATACCGTCGGCGTCCGGCAGCTCCCCGACGTTGTGCGGGTTCAGGAAGTGCTCCATTACCTTTTCACTGTATTGAGTATTATCCATAAGCTTGCCCGGAGCGTGTTTTATTAAGGTAACACATCCGCCGCCGGCTGTCAAATCCTGCCGCGTACCCTATCGGGGCAGGCCAAGGAGCCTACTGCGGCGGCATTTTTAGACACGGATCTCCTTGGCCGGCTTGAGGGATTTCCTGTAGTCCCTTGGCGCCATGATATTTTTCATAACATCCAGTCTGCCTTTAGTTTTTAGCTGTTCGTAAATCAAAATCCAGGCGCAATCACGATCGCAGTCGACTTCGCACTTGCCTTTAATTGAGCCTCCGCAAGGGCCGTTCCTCAAAGATTTGCTGCAACGGGTGACCGGGCATATCCCTGCCGTCAGGTCGAGAACGCATTCCCCGCAGGTGCTGCAGACTTCCCGAAAAGATCCATCGGGAGCGACAAGCGCTGCAAACAAACTGTCGCAGCCCGGAAAGACGTCGAGAGACAACCGGTCGTTCTCCCTGACGCACTGGACGCCTGAGCCGCATGCCAAAACTAAAATCGCATCGCTCGCCTTCAAGGCGGCCCTGTTTTTGGCAAAAGCAGTCTTGATCTGAGCGGCCACACACGCCGTCTCCGGCACGACAAAACCCGCGATCTCCTTGCCGCGGGCCTTGAGCATATCCGCCATGGCCTTCACCTCGGGCTCGCCGCCGGTCTTGCATGTCGCGGCGCAGTCCCCGCAACCGACGATAAAAACGCACTTTTTCCCGTCGAGAATCTTCAGGATCTCTTCCTCTTTTTTCCATCTGGTGACAATCATGTGCCGTCCTCCCCACGCAACTCCTTGAGGCGTTCTTTGATCTTTTTCTCGTAGCCCATGTCCTGAGGTTCATAGAACCTGATTTTTTTGACCATGTACTCCTGCCGGACGTAGTGTTTCGGGTAGTCGTGCGGATATTTGTAGCCCTGGCCGCGGGCAAGCTTGCCGGCCCCGGAATAATTCGCATCGCGCAAGTGCGACGGCACGGGCTGGACCGGATGTGACGCGACTTCCTTCAAGGCCTTCTCGATGCCCAGATAGGCGGCGTTGGACTTGGGCGCGCACGCCACATACACGGCGGCCTGCGCCAGAGGGATCCTCGCTTCCGGCATGCCGATAAATTCAGAGACGGCAAATGCCGCCTCGGCCAAGACGAGCGCCTGAGGATCGGCGTTCCCGACATCCTCGGATGCACAGATACAAATCCGCCGGGCGATGAACCGCGGGTCTTCGCCGCCGTAGATCATCTTGGCCAGCCAATAGAGCGTTGCGTCGGGATCCGAACCGCGCATCGATTTGATGAATGCCGAAATAGTGTCATAATGCTCGTCCTCACCCCGATCGTAGAGGATCGACTTCTTCTGGACGGATTCTTCGGCATCCTTGAGCGTGAACGTCATGGCCTTGGGCCCGGCATGACGTTTGCTTTTGATGCCGATCTCCAAAGCGTTCAGCGCCCGGCGCGCGTCTCCGCCGGCGATGTCGGCCAGGAATTCCAGGGCCTTGGGCTCGGCCTTGACCCGAAAAAGCCCCAATCCCCGCCGGGAATCGCGCAAAGCGCGATCCATGATCTTTAAAAGATCGTCTTTTGTCAGAGATTTAAACTCGAAGATAAGCGAGCGGGAAACAAGGGGCGTCGTCAGGGCGAAAAACGGATTCTGCACGGTCGCGCCGATCAACGTCACGCTGCCGTCCTCGATATCCGGCATGAGGACGTCCTGCTGGGACTTGCTGAACCGGTGGATCTCGTCGACAAAAAGGATCGTCTTCTGACCGCTGGCCTGGCGGCGCAGTTTGGCCTGTTTGATGGCGCGCCGCAATTCCTCGACATTGGAAGCGACGGCATTGAGTTGATCGAAGTGAGCGTGCGTGACTTGGGCGATGCAGCGGGCCAGCGTCGTCTTCCCCGTTCCCGGCGGCCCGAAAAAAATGACGGAAGAAAGGCTGTCGGCCTCGATAGTCTTCTTTAAAAGAGAGCTGGGCCCCAGAATGTGTTCCTGCCCGACAAACTCATCAAGACTCCCGGGCCGCATACGGCTGGGGAGAGGCTCGTGAGGCAAAGATTCGTCCGCTGGGTTTTTTGAGCTTTCTCTGGAAAAGAGATCGGAGGAGACGATGGGGTTCTTCTGTTTCTTGGGCATATCTATGTCAATCTTAAAGGGCGAAGGGGCTATCTGTGTAATCTGTCTTTCAATCTGTGCCATCACGGCCGAAAGCCCACCCGCCACAAAACGTGGCGGGTACCCCGACAAGCGCGCTGAAATCTTACAGATTTCAGCGGTCGGCCCTTCGGGCAGCCCTTTGATCAAAACCAGCAAAGGGCTGGGTTTTTCGCAGACGCCTCGCCGTCGCCGAAGCTACGAGTTGTGTTGTTTTAAAACAACACAACTCGTCTGCTCAAAAAAAATCCCCGCATTTGCCGTCAGCTAGGTGGTCTGAACCCAACGTTCAGGTGGGCGTCCTCAGAAGCGGCCCGCAGGCACGCCTGAATATGGACTCCCGTGTGATTGGTGTTGGTTCAACAATCATCAATCGCCGACGAGCACCGCAGGGATTTATTATCCCATATCTTTCGCATCTATGATTATACCATAGAGTCAGCCGGGCTTCAACCCCGTTAGAGACAACTTTTTGCATCCCGAACGACGAAAGAAACAATACAAAACCCTCTTATCGTCTACACCCGCAGCCAACCGACGACCGCTTCCCCAAGGCCTATCTTCCAAGAAAACCTAATTTATAACCGGTCCCGCCTCTAACGGGGCCAACCCCCGCCACCCATTCTCCGCGGCAGAACTATCTTGTCCAAAAGGATGCGTCCGCTTTAACGCAGCGTCAGGGACAGCTCGCCTATCAGGCCATCCAGGACGGATTGATGGACAGGGTTGATCTCGGCATCCGTCAGCGTCCGGTCATCACGGCCGTATTCCAAGGAAATCGTCAATGCGGCGCTGGCGTGCGGTAATTCTCTTCCGCGGTAGAGATCCGATACATAGACGCGGCGTAAATATCCTTCTGTTTTCCTGTGGATTAAATCCTCGATTCGGTCGTAGCGGGCGCCGGGACCGGCAAGGACGCTGATGTCGCGAAAAACAGACGGCGTCTGCGCCAAAGGCCTAAACAGTTTCTTGAAATGCGCCGGGGCCGCCAACGCCGCGATATCCACCTCTGCCAGATAAATGTCTTTTTTAACTTTGATGCCCCAGTTGCGCCGCACAGGTTCCGCCACTTTTCCAAAAACAGCCGCCGTCTTTTGTCCGACGACAAAGCGGCCGCCGGTCTGCGGCTCAAAATAAGAACGGTGGGCATCTTCCAAAACGACGGGTCCGGCCCCGGAGATCCTGACGACCTCCTCCACAATGCCTTTAAGATCATAGAGACTGTAGCGCTGCGATTCCTTGCTCCAGGCCGACCGCCGGTTGCCGCACAGCAAAACACCGAGACTCGTCGTCTCCCGATGCCCCTCAAAGACGCTGGCGGACTCGAAAATCTCGAAATCGACGTTCCCCTTGTTCAGGTTGGAGGCCGCGCATGCCAGCAAGCTGGGGACGAGCGTCGAACGCAAGAGCGAACAATCCTGGCTCAATGGATTTTCCAGGCACAACGCATCCTTGGCGATCTCCAAAGACGTTTTCTTGTAATCCTCCGGGCTGCCCAGGCTATAGGTGATGATTTCCTTGAGCCCCATACGCACCAGCTGCTCCTTGACAAGGGCTTCCAGCTGCCAAACAACGGGCCTCTCCATGACAAAGGGCCTGATCGATGGATGCGTCAGAGGGATCCTGTCGTAGCCGTAGATACGGGCTATCTCCTCGGTGATGTCTTCCTTGCTTTCAACATCCCGGCGGAATCCCGGGACGTCAATCGCCAGTTTGCCGCGTCCGGCGCGGCGCACGCCGAACCCAAGATGACCCAGGATCCGGACGGCCTCATTGTCCTTGATGTCCAGGCTTAAAATCTCCCGCGCTTCGCTGATATCATAAGAAATCTTCTGCGGGACCCTGACCTTGGCGCTGCCCGATTGCTTGACAGCGGCAAACGTCCCCGAGCAAAGATCGCAGAGCATCTGCACAGCCCTCTCCATCGCCATACGCGCCGTCGGAACATCGACGCCGCGCTCAAAGCGGTAGGAAGCATCCGTCGTGACGCCCAGGAGACGCGCGCCGCGCCGGACAAGCACAGGATCGAAAACAGCGCTTTCCAGAAGGATGTCCTTGGTGGCGCCGGAAACCTCGCTCTCCTTGCCGCCCATGATGCCGGCCGCCGCCAAGGCACGATGGCGGTCGGCGATCACCAGGACTTGCGGGGTCAACTTCTTTGTCGTGCCGTCGATCAAGGAAAGCTCCTCCTTGTCCCTGGCCCGGCGCACGACGATAGAGGCGCCCTGGATCCTGGCAAAATCAAAAGCGTGCAAAGGCTGGCCGTATTCCAACAGGCAATAATTCGTGATATCGACGACATTATTGACGCTGCGCAGGCCCAGCGTCTCCAGCCGCTTGCGCAGCCACGCCGGGGACGGCCCAACCTTGACGTGACGGACAAGGGCGCCGTAATAAAGCCGGCAATCCGCTTCATCCTTGATCTCGATGGAAAAATCGTCCGCCCCGAAGAAATTCTTGAACGCCTTGTGCGGGGCCGGGCGCATCTTTGTTTCCAGAAGCGCCGCCACCTCGCGCGCGATGCCGCGCACAGAGAGCCAATCGGGACGATTAGACGTTACCTCGATGTCATAGACCCGGTCTCCGCCGGATTCCTCAAGAGAAGCGACGGTCAGACCCGCCATGCTCAAACGTTCCGAGAGTTTTTCCGGCGGGATCTTGATGTCGACGAATTCTTTAAGCCAAGAATAGGAGACTTTCATGGAAAACCTCAAAAAAATCACCAATAACCAAGATACAAATTCCAAACAAAGCCCAATCTTCAATCACCAACTACCAAACGTTCGACCGTTTGGATGTTTAAATTTGGTGCTTGGTCATTGTTTCTTGGAACTTGGTTATTTATCAGAACTGTTCCAAAAACCTTATGTCGTTCTCAAAAAACAACCGGATGTCGTTGACGCCGTATTTCAGCATGGCCACGCGCTCGACCCCCATCCCGAAAGCAAACCCCCGCCATTTCTTTTCGTCGAGACCTGCGGATTTAAAGACATGGGGATGGACCATGCCGCAGCCGAGGATTTCCAGCCAACCGCTCTTTTTGCAGACGGAACACCCCTGGCCTTTGCAGGCAAAACACGAGATGTCCACCTCGGCCGAAGGCTCGGTAAAAGGAAAGAAGCTCGGCCGGAAGCGCATGCGGGTGTCGGCGCCGAACATCTCTTTGGCAAAGGCGATCAAGACCCCCTTGAGGTCCGAAAAACGGATGTCTTTGTCGACGGCAATGCCCTCGACCTGATGGAACATGAACGAATGCGATGCATCCACTGCGTCCGGCCGATAGACCCTGCCGGGGACGACGACCGCCATGGGCGGCGGACAGGTTTTAAGCGCGCGGATCTGCGCCGGCGACGTGTGGCTGCGCAGAAGTTTCTTTTCGCGGCCCAAGAAACCAGGACGCGATGCGTCAAAAGGCCTCAGGTAAAATGTATCGAAGGCGTCGCGCGAAGGATGGTCCAGCGGAATATTTAAGGCCTCGAAATTATGAAATTCCGTCTCGGCTTCGGGCCCCTTGAAAACCCTGAAGCCCAGACGCGTAAAGACCTCGCAAATCTCGCCCTCCACCTGGCTCAACAAATGGAACCTTCCCGACAGAGGCGGCTTGCCGGGAAGTGTGATATCGACGAAGTCTTTCGCCGCGCCTGCCGCGGCGGCGGCAAGGCCGGCTTCTTTTTCGGTAAAAAGCTCCTCAAGGTTCTTTTTAAGCTCGTTGATCCCGGCGCCGAAAGAGCGGCGCTCTTCGGCTGACAGCGTCGGGATACGGCCCATCAGCTCCTGCACAACACCCTTGCGTCCCAGGTATTTGATACGCAAGGCGTCGAGCGATTCCTTCTGCGCGCACGCTTCTATTTGCGCGCGCGCTTCTTCAAGAATATGCGCACCATCAAAAGACATATCAAGACTCCCAATAAAACCGCCAGGACAAGGATTTTTTTGCTGTCCAGTTCTTCTATGACCTGCTGGCCTGGCTCGACGACCAAAAGATCCTGCGCGTGGATATCCAGGGCCCCGCCATGCTCGGGGCAGGCCCTGTGAAAAATGCCGTGCACCCGGATGCGGTCGCCGGAGTATTTATAGCTGCCTGTGTGCTTGACATTCTCCAGCAACGCCGACGACACCCAGACACCGATAGCATTATCTCCATCGTAAACATTGATCCATGCGTGGTCGCCGCGCCGCAGGACCTCGCCGATGATCTCGCCGCCGTAGAGCACATGGGCGCCGTCGAAAAGCTTGGCCTCTGCAATCAATTCCTGTGAGGAGGCGGCGTGGCACAGACGCCCCATGGCCAGAAAAATCATGACTGCAGCCAGACAAAGACCAAGACGACGCTTCATCATTTCCCCCGGATGCAAGAAACAATAAAACCGCCGAGCACAAGCACCGAAACAAATTCAAGGCGGCCGGCCCACATCTGAATGATATAGACGACTTTCAAAAACACGGGCATCCCCGCCTGCGTAATCCCGCAAGAAAGACCCACATTGCCCGCCGCCGAGGTCGATTCAAACAAAGATTCCAGCAGCGGATAGCCGGCAAAACAGGCGGCGGCCGTACCGAAAAGATACACCAAGACATAGGCGATGGTCATCAACGCGGCCGATCTGACCAGCTTATCGTCCAGAAACATGTCTTTGAGATGGTGGAACTTGGTAGAAACGATGGACGAATCGGACAACAAGAACCTTTTGACATCCTCCCGGAACGCCTTGCCGATCAGGCCGATCCTCAACATCTTGATGCCGCCCGTCGTCGAACAAATACTCGCGCCCATGCCCATGGCCATAATGATCGCCAGAAGCGCCAAAGACTTCCATTCGAGAATGAACTGCGACGAATAAATCGTCGAGAAACCCGTCGTCGTGTGCGCCGAGATGACCTGATAAAGCCCTCTACGGCCCAAACCGACTATATCGCCGTAGACGTGCCCTTTGGCCAGGGCTGCGCCGGCCAGAAGCGTCACCAAACCCAGCGTGATCGCAAATGTCCTGATCTCAATATCCCTCCAAAGCTCTCTGCGCTTGCCGTTCCAGATGGCGTAGTGAAGGTTAAAGTTAATCGCCCCCCAGATCATGACAATAATAGTGCAAAATTCAAAAAGACCGTCTTGATAATAAATAATGTTTTGGGACTGGGGAGCAAAGCCCCCGGTATCAAAAGCGGCCATAAAAATACAGGCCCCGTGAAAAACCGCCTCGCGCAGAGAAAGGCCTGCGGAAAGATGACCGCAAAGCGCCAGGAGGCATGTGCCCACGACGAAATACACCAGGCTCACCAGCCAAATGAACCTTGCCGTTTCGGCGACACTCGGAAGGATCTTCTCGTCCCGGCCTTCGCCCACATACATCCGGAAGGCGCCCGCACCGCTCTTCACCAGGAAGGAAAGGGCGACGACCACGATCCCCTGGCCGCCCAGAAACATCATCAAATGTCTCCAGAAGTTCGCCCCGTGGGACAAATGGTCCAAGTCCTGCGCCAAAGTCAGGCCTGTCGTGGCCAGGGCCGACATGGACTCAAAGCAGGCATCCAAAAAAGATTTCCAGTGGCCGCTAAGATACAGCGGCACGGCGCCCAAAAACATGCACACAATCCAACCCAAAGAAACCACCACCATCCCGTGCGTCCAGCTCATCTCTATGTGTTTGTCGAGGCGCGCCAGAAGGAGACAGGCGGTCCCCACGACCATGGTAGCGACGAGTCCGATGGCGAGATCAATAAGAGGGACCGTTTCGCCGAATATAACGGAAACGGCTACGGGCAGAACCATCATCATGCCAAATCCCAGGATAATCTTTCCCAGGAAATGAAGGATGATGCGGATGTCCAGAGTTTGAGGCTTGAGAATCATCGGTAGATCAAGAAGACGACACCGCAGATCGCCAGACCCCACAAAACGATGGCCGCGGCGAAGGCCATTTCAAAAAAAATCCCGACGATAATGTTGGCGACGCTCCTCACGCGGTTCATTTGAGGTCTCCGATCAGCGCACGCAACAACTGCTGTTCGTTCTCAACAAGGGTCAAGGCGATAATATCGTCTCCCGGCGCCAGGACCGTGTTGCCTTTGGGGACCACGACCTCGTCCTTGCGGATGATGGAAACGAGGACCGAATCAGGCGGCAGGACGAGCTCGTTCAAATTCTTATGTATGGCCGGGGAGTCGTCGGTAAGGTCGACGCGCACAATGGCGAGCTTGCCGCGCTCGAAGCTCATCAGGTTTACGAAATCCGTGAACGATACTTCTTCTTCGATCATCTTGGCGATGATCTTGGTCGCATCGATCGGGACGTCGATGCCGAGCTCGTTGAACGTATGTTCGTTGGCCGGATCGTTCACGCGGGCGACGGTGCGCTTGATGCCGAACTTTTCCTTGGCCAGCTGGCAGATGACGAGATTATCCTCGTCTTCGCCGGTCACGGCCGCAATGACATCGGCGCGCTCGATATGCGCCTCTTCCAGGAAACGCGGCTCGCAGGCGTCGCCGTTGACGATGATCAAATTAAGCGTCTGGGACAACTTCTGGCAGACGTCCTTGTTTTTTTCAACAACGACGACCGTATGCTTGTCTTCCAAAAGCCTCCGCGCCAGAAAATGTCCGACCTTTCCAGCTCCCGCCACGACAATATACATAAAACCTCTTTAGGCCCGGTCGGCCCCGAATATTTTTTTGACCTTATCAATACTGCCGACCCTGACGATGCCGTAAATCCGGTCCCCTTTATCAATATGAGTGTCCGGCAGGGGCATGATGATATCCCTGCCGTGTTGATCGCACCTTTTGACGATCGTGCAGACAAGGAATTCGTTGGGCAGCGTGATGTCGGAAACGACCTTCCCGGCCACTTCCTCATCGGCTTCAAGTTCGATAACCCCCAGGTCGCCCGTCTCGATCAGGAAGCTCGACAGCCGTTTGTCCATCAATTTGTCGCGGATCATGGCGGCAAAAAGAACGGTGCCGCTCAAGACCTCCAAGCCCAACGTCTCGTAGATGTGGGCCCTGGCCGAATCGTAGACGCGGGCAATGACGCGTTTGACCTTAAATATCTTCTTGGCGACCTGCGACGCCATGATATTGGTGTTATCGCCGTTCGTCAGACTGCAAAAGGCGTCGGCCCGGTCGATACCGCTCTGGCGGAGGACATCAAGCTCAAAGCCGTTGCCGACGATGGTCAGGCCGTTGAAAGAAGGCCCCAGCTTGTTGAAAGCCTCCGGCCTCTTGTCCACCACCACCACATTGTGTCCTTCGTCGGACAGGAGCGTGGCCACCTGTGCGCCCACGCGTCCGCATCCTACAATGACGACATACATAATTTGCCCTCTGAATCTTTTGTCTGCAAATTACCCAGCACGAATTTTACCGATGCATCTCCCCCCCCCAAACTAGATAATAAGAAGTAAAATTTGTGCTGGGTCAAATTCCGGCACCTAACTTGGCGAGCGAAGCGCTGCTAACCCAGAAAGGGTAGGCCTTCGCAATACCGATAAGCGAAGGGCCTAAGTTAGGCCGTCATTTGACCTTTAGCGACTTCCACCAGCTTCAAAAAAGCCGCATTATCGTTCACCGCCATCTCGGCAATGATCTTGCGGTCCAAGGAAACATTGGCCTTGTGCAGGCCGTTGATGAGCCTGGAATAGGTCGTGCCGGCCTGGCGGCATGCCGCATTGATCCTGGCGATCCACAGACTCCGGATCTCCCTCTTCTTGGCCCTGCGGTCGCGCGTGGCATAGCTTCTGGCCCTGTCAACGGCTTCCTTGGCCATACGGTAACGCCGGCTGCGGTCCCCCCGGCGGCCCTTGGCCTCCTTCATGATCCTTTTTTTGCGGGCCCGTGAGGCCACGTTCGGTTTCACTCTAGCCATATGGCAACATCCTCCTTATGCGTCTCGCCTCGACGGTGCTGACGAGGGCGGAACGTCTTAAATGACGTTTGCGCTTGCGTGTTTTTTTTGTCAAAATATGCCCCTTGAACGCCCGGGTCCTTTTCAGCTTTCCCCTGGCCGTCGTCTTGATTCTTTTTGCGACGGATTTATTTGTCTTTAACATGCTTTCTCCTTGCTTAAAGTCGGTCGTCGGCAAAAATTCCCCAAACTGTCTACTTTTTTACTTGGGTGCCACCACGATCGTGATGAAGCGCCCTTCGAACGTCGGGCCGCTTTCAACGACACCGGCCTCTTGCGCATCGGCGACAAAACGGTCCACCACACGGCGGCCGATCTCCCTGTGCGCCATCTCGCGGCCGCGGAACATCAGCGTCACCTTCACCTTGTCGCCTTCCTTCAAAAAATCAAGCATATGTTTGAGTTTGATATGATAATCGTGCTCCTCGATGTTCGGCTTGACCCGGATCTCTTTGAGCTGAAAATGCTTCTGGTGCTTCTTAGCCTCTCTCTCTCGTTTTTCCTGCTCGTATTTATACTTGCTGAAATCCATGATGCGGCAGACGGGCGGCTTCACCTGCGGCGCCACCTCGACCAAGTCCAGCTCGTATTTTGTCGCCAAATCCAGGCCGGTCTTAACGGAAACGATCCCCAGCTGCTCGCTGTTCGGCCCGATCACACGTATCTCCGGAGCACGGATTTTCTCATTGACTCTGACGTACTTTTTGATGCAACACCTCCTTGTTTAGTCCCCGGAAGGGAACGCTGTTGATCAGATGTCCTTATTTTTAATCTCGGCTTCCAACTGACGGATAAAATCTTCAACGGGCATCGCCCCCATGTCACCCTTCTTTTTGGAGCGTACGGACACGGTATGTCCGGCCGCCTCGCGGCCGCCGACCACAGCCACGTAGGGGACCTTGCTCACTTCGGCGTTGCGGATTTTTTTGTTCAATGTTTCGGACGCGGTGTCGCAGACGGCACGGATGTCTCCGGCCCGAAGTTCCTTCTCGACGGTGCGGGCGTAAGCCTCATGCTCCGCTTTGACCGGCACGACCACGACCTGGCGCGGAGACAGCCAGAGCGGAAAATTTCCCGCGTAATGCTCGATAAGCGTCCCGATAAACCGCTCCAGGCTCCCGAAGATCACGCGATGCAGCATGACCGGCCGGGCATTTTTCCCGTCGGCGCCGACATAGGCCAAGTCAAACTTCTCCGGAAGGGCAAAGTCGCATTGGATCGTCGCGCACTGCCAGAGCCGGCCGATCGCATCCTTCAGCTTGATGTCGATCTTGGGGCCGTAAAAAGCGCCGTCGCCCTCGTTGATGTCATAGCTTAGCTTTTTCTCTTCGAGTGACGCGCGCAGCGCGTCCGTTGCCCGCTGCCAATCCTCATCCGTCCCGATGGATTTTTTGGGTCTCGTTGAGAGCTCAATATGGAAATCTTTGAAGCCGAACAGCTTCATCGTGTCGAAGACAAAATCCAGCACGTCCTTGATCTCCGCTTTGACCTGCTCGGGCAGACAGAAGATATGCGCATCGTCCTGCGTAAAGCTGCGCACGCGCAAAAGGCCGTGCAACACGCCGCTTTTTTCATGGCGATACACCGTGCCAAGCTCAAACAATCGCAGGGGCAGATCGCGATAGCTGCGTGTCTGGGACTTATAGATCAAAATATGGCCCGGGCAATTCATGGGCTTGACGGCATAATCCTGACCGTCGATCGTGAAACGGTACATGTTATCGGCGTAATAATCCGCGTGGCCCGATGTTTTCCACAGGTCCCACTTCAACACATGCGGGGTCACGACCATCTCGTAGCCGCGGCGCACGTGTTCCTGCTTCTCGTATGTCTCTAAAATATTGCGCAAGACCGCGCCGGCGGGATGATAAAAAACAAGCCCCGATCCCGCTTCTTCGTGGTAAATATCAAAGAGCCCCAAATCCTTGCCGAGCCTCCTGTGGTCCCGTTTTTTGGCCTCTTCGAGGACCGTCAGATATTTTTCAAGGTCGGCGGTTTTGTCAAAGGCCGTGCCGTAAATCCTCTGGAGCATGGGATTGGTTTCAATCCCATGCCAATACGCACCGGCGATGGACAAAAGCTTAAAAGCCTTGATCTCGGCCGTTTGGGCGACATGCGGGCCGCGGCAAAGGTCGACGAAATCCTTGCCTGTCCGGTAGATCGAAACCTTCTCGTCGGGGATGGCGTCGATCAATTCCAGCTTATAGGTCTCGCCCAGCTTGCTGAAAAGCTCCCGCGCCTCTTTCTTGCTTAACTCCTCGCGGACAAAAGGCAGACCGGCCGCAATGATCTCCCTCATCCTAACCTCGATCTTCTCTAAATCCTCGGGCGCAAACGGCTCCTTCTTATCAAAATCATAATAAAATCCGTCTTCTATCGAAGGGCCGATGCCGAGCTTGGCCTCCGGCCACAAAGACTTGACGGCCGCAGCCATGACGTGAGAACAGGAATGTCTGAGAATGTCGAGATCCATTTTTATTTCAACGGGCGCAATACGAGCGGCCCTTTCATCTGCACAAATCCACCCGATCAGCCTCTAAGATCACTTCACCGCCTTGCGTCATGCCAACACATGCGCCGACAATGTCCACTGAATCCCCTTCCTTGAGCTGCTGTCTCAAGACAGCGACGTCTGCTTTTTCCTCATTCGGGATGATATGCACGGGGAGCGCGGGGTCGTTATCGACGCGGCCCTTCGCATAAAATCCCCCGAAAAGGCTGACGCCCTGTATCACAATGCGCCTCCACTCGCCAGCCCCCTCGACCCCTTTGTGATGCTCGATCCACATACTTTTGCAAAGGAGCCATTGATCTTTAGTGGATACCGCCGCGGCACTTTCTGGAGGCTGAGGCGGCGCCACAGACTCTTGCCCTTGCCGCGCCTGCGCCACAGCACAGGTCGTCGTCAGAAAAAACAGTAACCAAGAAATCTTGCGTCGCATACCGAAAGTCGGCCCTGGAGCGATCTGATCTGCCCCAAACTCAAAACGCTTGAAAATCTTCTCGCAAGAGCCAGGGGCTTATGTGTCTCGGGCTTTATACCGCTCGAGACATCTGTTGCCGGAGGCCATTATTGGCCCCTGAACAAGAACGCTTGATAATTTTTTCGCACTCCGCCAGTGGCGGCTCAAAAATTATCTTCGCTTGTTCGGGGCATTTTTTGCCAGAGGCAAAGAGGCAAAAATGTCCGCCCCTTGCGCAATCGCTTGAAATTTCAATCGCCGCAACAAACATGCGGCTCTGAAATTTCCGCGCGCGCTTCGGGGTTTCGTTTTTCCCTCCGGGAAAAACTCAATGGGCGCGACAGGACTCGAACCTGTGACCCCTTCCATGTCAAGGAAGTACTCTAACCAACTGAGCTACGCGCCCTCATATTTTCCGTATCGGCGCAAGTGGTGAGCTTAGTCGAACCACGCGCCCGAAAAATCAAAAAACCGGAAAAGCCTCCTCCGGATCCATCTTACATCTTAATTCCAGGCTCTTCCACTCTAATCTGGTTTGGTGCCGGGAGAGGGACTTGAACCCTCAAGGCCTTGCGGCCGACGGATTTTAAGTCCGTTATGTTTGCCAATTTCATCATCCCGGCGGCACTTTTTCCCTTGTTGCGGCATTTCAATCGACGGCAACTCAGGACAAAGCTTGTTTCACAAAATTCAAAGGCGCGAGTCGGGATTGAACCGACGAATAGAGGTTTTGCAGACCTCCGCCTTAGCCGCTTGGCTATCGCGCCATTATCTTTTTTTGTTCAGAAGGCGCAGGACCTCGGCCACGATCTCTTGCGGCTCGCACATGCGGCCCACCCCGTCCCGGCCGCAGGCCAAACGGCCCTCCCGCGGGCCGATGAACGTGTAGCCGATCTTTTTAAGTTTTGCGATATTCTCCTGGGTGATCGGATGACGATACATGCCGTCGTTCATCGCCGGCGCCAAAAGGACGGGGGCTTTTGTGGCCGTCACGATGCAGCTTAAAAAATCGTCGCAAATTCCAGAGGCAAGCTTGCCGATCACATTGGCCGTGGCCGGCGCAACCAGGACCAGGTCAGCCTCGTCGGCGAGCGAAACGTGTTCCACGTCCCAGCTCTCAGGCATATCGAACATGCCGCGATACACCTTGTTGCGCGAGAGCGTCTGCATTGTCAGGGGCGTCACGAATTCTTCGGCCTCGCGCGTCATGACGACGTGGACGCACGCGCCTGCACGGACGAGGGCGCCGGCGATCTCCGCCGCCTTGAACGCCGCGATACTGCCCGTCACTCCCAGGACAACGCGTTTCGCCTGTTTCATTTCGCCTCAGCCTTAAGCGCCCCCATCTCGACCTTGTCTTCTGCAATCTCCAGCATCGCCAGCGTCGTGATCTTGGTATCCTGCGGCGCTTCGACGAGCTTCGATGAACCTTCTGCCAACTCCAGGGCCCTTTTGGAAGCCAGCATTACCAACTTGAACATACTTCCGCGGCTCTTATCGATAAGACGTTCCAATGGTACGTAGGACATGTTCCTCCTTGTTCTCGACACCTAAGTTTTGTCTTCGGCACTCGTCTGTCTTGCCTTGCCCTGGCCGTAGGCCGAGGCAGGCCGAGACTGGCGCGCGCCACCGGGCCGACACGTCAAAGTCTCGCTTAACCTTT
>Ga0172367_10000347_pt1 | contig 70681 bp, 73 predicted proteins | sample Lak10m_FD_114542 | JGI IMG/M metagenome (GOLD analysis project Ga0172367, IMG submission 114542) | Freshwater microbial communities from Kabuno Bay, South-Kivu, Congo - kab_022012_10m | ecosystem: Environmental > Aquatic > Freshwater > Lake | place: Democratic Republic of the Congo: South-Kivu... | reverse complement strand
GGGCTGTTCAAAAAGCGCAGCCTCGTTAGCAGCGACTTTCCTGTGCCTCGCCCGGCGTCAAAGTTTTGATATTTTCTGAAATCAAATAGTGAAAATAGGGTCGCTAAATCTGGGGACTACAGCCGACCTACTACCTCTGGCGCAAGAAGTTCGCGGGCATGGAGGTTTCCGATATTCGGAAGCTCAGGGTCCTTGAGGACGAGAATGCCCGTCTCAAGCGATTGGTGGCCAACCAGGCGCTCGATATTGCCATGCTCAAGGAGATCAGCTCCCGAAAGTGGTAAGGGCCGTGGCCAAGCGTGCCGCGGTGATTCGCCTGAGGAAAAAGTTCAAGGTGAGCGCCCGGCACGCATCCCGGATAGTCAATCTCAGTTCCGGGACACTCTATTACCGTCCCAAGGATCGAGGCGACGGCCCTATTGAAGCCAGAATGAAGGAATTGGCTGAGCGATTCAGGCGCTACGGACGACCCCGTATTCACGTCCTACTCAAGCGCGATGGGCTGGTGCAGAATCCAAAGAGAACTGCTCGGATCTACCGAAAAATCAGGCTGCAACTCAGCAACAGAAAGAGAAAGAAAATGGCGAATGTGACTCGTATTCCACGCCCTAAAGCGAATTTTCCAAATGAGGTCTGGTCAATGGATTTTGTCTTCGATGTGCTCTTGTCCGGACGCAGGATCAAGATTTGGCCTATCGTCGATGATTACACAAAGCGCTGCGTGTCCATTGTCGTGTCGCGCGGGATCTCGGGGGAAGACTTGGTCAGGCATTTCGATATGATGCCTACACTCCCGAAGCGGCTGCGCTCAGATAATGGTCCTGAATTTCAATCCAGAGCGCTCCTGGACTGGATCGGCTCCAAAAATGGCACCATCGAGCATGAATTTATCCAGCCCGGCAAACCGATGCAGAACGCGTATATCGAGAGTTTCAACGGCAGACTGTGGGACGAATGCTTGAACGAGAATGTCTTCGTCGACATTGACGACGCTCGCGCGAAGATCGGAGCATGGCTTGAAGAATACCATTCCGTACGACCACACAGTTCTCTCGGAATGAAAACACCAGAAGAATTTGAAAGAAGCCTGGAAACAGGTTAAATAACGCAGACGGACTTAAGCTCCAACTGCCCGGGAAACGGGTCCAACGTCAGGTATGCCACATAATCAATAGCTATAATCATAAACTGTGCCAGTCTATGATTACGCGTCAAGATTTTTGTGACCTAAGCATTAAACCGCTTTCTTAAACTCTTCGCGAAAGATCTCTCTAACACGATCCTCACTTATAACTTTGAGCTTATTTGAAGTTGAACCAAAAAGAACATCTCTTAAAAGATCCTTCATAAAAGTTTGATATGGAACATTAAGAGTACTGGCCTTTAATTTCAGCGCATCCAAAAGATCCCCTTCCATGATAATAGAAATCCGAACTTTCTCATTTTTTGGATCAATCTTCGAAGGTAAGAGATCTTTTTTTCCAAAACTAATCTTCCCTTTATTTTTCATGAATTCTCCTCCATTCATTCCAGCATTCATCTATTCGACGCTCGATTACTTCTTCAATTGCTCTCAAGTCTGATCGACTAAATGTTCTGCTCTCCATCCATTTCATTGTCTTGATATTAAACCGGGCTTCTCCACCTTTGCCAATAACATGGACATGTGGAGGATTGTGATCTCTGGCGTTTACTTTAATAATGATGCCATGAAATTGATCAATCATTCCCATATATATAATAATATATATTATGATATGTATTGTCAACCTTTATTTGAACTTCTTTTAAGCCAAGCCCGATGCCTACTACAAGCGCGTGCAGGAATAGCTACCTTAGTCATACAATCCGGATGCTCACATTTTTGTCTTCTATGCTCGAAGCACAGGCCCCATTTATTATTAACCACTTTTTTGCACTCAGAATTCTTACAATATTCATGTCGATTCGATGCATCGACGAGATGATGACGCGCTTTTTGATTTTCATGATTCATATTTTTTTGATCTACGGAATACAGTCCATCGCACTCCGTAGCTCCCCTCACGCTTCCATCTCTCGCGTATACCCACGCAAGTGCTCTTGACGACTTCCTTGGATAAGTCGCAGCGGTGAGAAATTATAACGGTGATGTTTCTAGTTTTTTGTTATCAACCAGCGGCAACTCTTCAACTAAGATGTCGACGCCCACTTTTTTATCTTTCCAGTCATAAACCTTTGACCCCACTAGCTCGACGATTTGTGCATCATCTTTTCCAGAGCACTCCATTGCCCGCATCTTCCAGTGCTTTGATTAGGTTCGAGAGATCGGGCTTGATGCCAGGTCTTTCACGCACTTTCTTAACTGGAGGCTTCATGTAGAACGTAACTGTCAATCTAATGTCACCGGAAACAGGCCTGGCTTGCCGAGAGCAGCGCGTAAGATGAAAACTTAGTGCTGACACAATATGCGCGGAGTTTTGGAGCGTTAGAATCTCCGGGAGCAGTTTTTTAAAATCTAGCGGGAGAATATTTGCGGCTTCGGTACCGGATTCTTTTTTTGGAAGCTGAGGCGCAGTAAGTGCGTTTGACTTTGCCCTCGCAAATTGAGCTTTAGCCATCTGCCTCCATTGCGCCTTCAGCATTCCCACATTGTCATCCGTCAAAACTCGACACACATTCTGCCAACCCCCATCGCGCTCAACCACAAGCCAACCAAGCTCCCCAATGAACTCGCGTGCTTTTTCTGGTTGATACGGGCCAATACTCGAGACTGCTTGCACAATTCGTCCAGCCGCCTCGATTGCCTCCGCTTCTGGATCAATCTCGGGGCTAACAATTTCCCGAATCTCGCGAATGGACGGCAAGGGATCGCGACTTCTCCGGTTTGCGATTATAAAATCAAGCGCTTTACACAGTCTCTCGTAGCCTAGACTTTTCAGACTTTCATCGTAGAGCCTAATTATTTCCGGAGTGAGCGTAAACTGGCACATAGTCGCGAGAGCAGTCATCGCTGTGATAAATTGCCGTTCTGCGGGGCTCATGTGTTGCCCTTTCCAGCTAGGTACAATTTCACAGCGTCAACGTTCGCGTCTTGAAGCTCAACCTGTTTAGCTTGAATGCCCGTAATTTTCCTACCTGTAGCCCACTGAGTCCTCAGACTTTCGGCATCGCTGAGTAGCGCGCCAAGCGGATGGAGATTCTCTGCGTAATATCTCTTGCTATGCCCCACGTAGAATTCTGCTACTGCTGCAGCCTCATTCCCTAGCCTCTTTACGATTTAAGCAATCTTAGCATTGGCTGCTGCATTTCTTACCGGTGCTTCTCCGTATCTCGACTCGTAAGCTTTTTCGTAGGCCTGCCACGTCTGCCGATTTAGCTCCTTTGCGTCTGAAGCGCTCGCGCCTTCAAAATTTTCCGTTTTGGGAACATTCTTAAAACTAGAACCAAAACCAGAACCAAAACCGGAACCAGAGACCTGGACAGTGCTGGCTTCACTTGGACTCTTGCTGGACTCTTGCTGGACGTGTGCTGGGGACAATCCCTTAATTCAGTAAGATCAGCTTCAAGAACATTCAAATGCTCGCTAAACTTCGAAAACACTCTCCAGGGTATCAAACGCTCGCCATCGCTCCAATATTGCTGTGCGAGGCGCCAGATGCCGACCATGATCCCGTCAACTGCTTCTGGGTTCTTTATTCGCCCCATCAGAAAACTGCGACGCGGATCAATCCACCACTTGTCTTCGACCGTTAACCTCGCCATGCTACCCCCAAGTTTTTTGGCCTCGTACGGACGACCGGTTAAATGTAATTTTTTTTGGATTTATTTTTTTTGAGTTTCCACGAACAGGAAACCGTCGTCGTCTCGAATGACTAAGCCGTGACCGCAAGCCGCAGCTGCACGACCCGCGTCCTCAGCTCCAAACTGATAGATAAGGTCAACAACGTGAGCGCGTGGAATTTCTACGCCAAAGCGCGACGCGCTCGGGTACCGTTGTGTCTGAATTGACTGAGTGTTGGGCAACATCGCCAACGCGACATTCGTTGCCAATTTTGTCACGCTAAAATCACGGCATTTTGGTGGAAGTTGAGCAAGCTTGATGGAAGTTCGTGGAAGAATCGCAAAGAATCGGAAAAATAGAGAAATTCGTTTTTCCCTGTAATTTCGATATTTTTGCTTATTTTCTGGGGATTTGAATGGTTCGGGCGATTGGGATTGAACCAACGACCCCCACCGTGTCAAGGTGGTGCTCTCCCGCTGAGCTACGCCCGAACATAAATTGCTTCAGATGAAGCCAAGTAATAACCGCTCTTATTGGGCTCGTCAACTTTTTCATTTTGATTCATGAAAGATTTCAAAGCTGCCTGGCAGAGCTGCTCTCCTAATTTCTCAAAAGAGAGTTGAGGAGATGAGGTTTCTTTTAATAAAAAATCGACTGGAGCATCTAATCCGCAGGGTTTTAAGCCTAAAAAACTGGTTTCAGCTCGAAACCCGTTGACCGAAAGCCCATGTAACAACACTCCCTGTTCTACATGAACTCCAACCGACGCAAACTTGCCTGTGCGGGACCAAACTCCTAAATGAGCACCATCTCGAATATGAGCATCCGCACAATACTTTTGACCTACTTTGCAAGCCACTCCTAAAAACTTTTCAATCGCTTTCTTAATACCTCGCGGATCTCCTGTCAGACGATCCAATCTTTCGATAATAAAAACAACCCATTGTCCTGGACCATGATAGGTTTCTAAACCACCGCGATCTGTAGGGTAAATGGAGATTCCTTTGCTCGAAAACTCAGTTGGAGAAAGAAGTAAACTCTCCACCTGAGCACGCCGCCCTAAAGTGATGACAGGCTCAACTTCAGAAAGTAAGAGAACACCTGGAGCTCCTTGCTGAACTTGTGCAGCAATTTCGCGTTGTCTCTGATCTAAAAGAGCGTAAGTCCATGGATGAGTCTGAGTGGATCGGTGGATCTCAACTAAAAAACGACCTCCACTCATGGCACTCATGGCTGAATCTCTAAATGAATCACGGGCTCACCCGTCCCTGGGCTCCGCAGCTCATCTGAGAGCCTAGAAAAGAAATTTTTTACTTGTTCTAAGGGCTTTTTGGTCATGATTTTAAAAACAACTCGTCCACGCCCAATTTTTTGTTCTTCGATCGTCGCAGGAAATCCTCCATTCGATTGAGCAACAAAATCGATGAGACGCTTTTTAACACGCACATAATGGCTAAAACCTTGAATGCCGGTAACTTCGAGTGAATAAGTAGGCAGATCAGAATCAACAACCTGCTTTGTGGGTGCTTTTTTAATTTGCGCACCCAGCTCCGTAAATAAATCAACAAGAAGTTCACTCACTGACTTTTCAAAACTTCCCGTATCAAAGATCTCGAGCTGCCCAACTTGCTTATCCAAGTCTTTTACCCAGAGTGTGGTTTTCGCTGTAAAGCGAAGTTCATCTGCATGAGCGGTATCTTCGTCCTCAGTGACTGCTTTTTTTAATTCGATCCAAAGAGCAATCTGTTTTTTACCTTCGGCAATGAGTTGAGGAACGAGTTCAGGCGAAAAATCGGGACTCGCCCAAGAAAGTGTTAGAGCACGACGATCCATTCTTTCTTTAATTAGTTTTGTTACAGGAGCCACAGCAGCAGAGCACTTAGAGCAATTGGCATCAGGCTGAAGAATAATAAAAATCGAAGGCTTTTCTCTTTTTTTCGCTCCTGGAAAAACTTTAGGCCCATAAAAGCGAAGATAATTCCGGATACTTTCGTAATCAATCTCAACACGAAGACCTGAAGAAGATTGGCGAAAATCTCGAACAAATTTTTGGCTTTGCTGAACTACTTCTTCTTTAAAAAGTTTTGTTTGCCAGGGCTCGAGATCCCCCAGTTTTTCTTCTGCATCTAATAGACTGCGTTGAAGCTTAAAAGCAACATTTTCAGCCGAAGCTGCTGAACTTGTTTGAGCTGCAGACTGAGCTGCCCAAGCTTGAAATCCAAAAAGAATCAAAAAACAGAGAAAAATAGATCGCACCATATCGACCATCCCTCAACCCTAGACCTATCCCCTAGGAAAGAAAAACCACATCTCTTCCAAAAATCTTATTAATTGCCTGAACCATCTGCGCTGACCCAGCCACTAGTACCGTCTTAGGTAAATCCAATCGTATTTTAAAGCGAGGATCAATAAAATCAATTCGAACCGGACATTTTCCACGAAACTGTAGAAACTGCTTTTTTAGTTCTCGAAGCTGATCCGGGCGCAACTCCGATGGAACCAGCCTTAATATCACTTGTTGAACTCTTACGTGATGAGCTTCGGCCGTCCACTCTAATGACTTGACCAAAATTTTTGGGGATTCATCGCCCAATTCAAGTTCTCCGGTTAGCAATATCGCCTCAGCCTCAGTCGACGCTCGCTTTAAAAGCTCCTGACATGCGGCATAGCTCTCTGGAAAAAAGACAATTTCGATTTTTCCTTTGAGATCTTCCAAAAATCCAAAAGCCATTCGGCTTCCTTTTTTGGTCATCACCTCTCGAATCTCAGTAATCAATCCCGAGATTCTGATTTCGGGCCGCTGAGGCCTTGCACGAGAAGCTCCATAGGGCTCTTTTGAAGCCCAGTCCCCCGGTCCATTGCCGGGTCCATTAAAAGATCCATGATGAGAGGATTTCTGCTGACTTCTTTGCGACTGAGCCTTTTCTTCGGCATAATTTTTAATCCGCTCAGTGGACCAGCCTAACCATTCTTCACAGATTTTTTGCCAAGGATCCATGGGATGGCCCGAAACATAAAATCCCACAACTTGCTTCTCATGCTGAAGTTTTTTCGAAAGTGGCCAATCTTCTTCACTCTTGAATATCGCTCCAACCGGCGTCACTAACCTGACTTCTTCGGCCGTGAAAGAATCAAATAATGAGGTCTGCCCGAGTTCTCTTTCCTGCTGCTCATCGCCTGCGTGTTCAAGCAAGGTTTCAAGAGAGGCAAAAAGACTTGCTCGATTCACTTCGGCAATCGAATCAAAAGCTCCTGCTAAAGTCAGAGATTCGAACACTTTTTTATTTACTTTACGTGTAGAAACTCGTTTAGCAAAATCCAAGGCATTTTTAAAAAGACTCTGACTTCTTGCTTCTAGGATCAAATCAACAGCAATTCCCCCTACCCCTTTGATCGCCTCAAGACCAAAACGAATCGCTTTGACTTGAGAACCAGGCTCTCTTTCGACGCTAAATCGTTTTTGCGAACGATTGACATCAGGTGAAAGAACAGGGATCTGATGCGCGCGGGCATCAGTGATGTATTTGGTTATTTTGTCGGTATTGTCCATTTCGGTGGTCATCAACGCCGCCATGAACTCAGCCGGATAATAAGTTTTAAGGTAAGCTGTTTGATACGTCAGCACACCGTAAGCTGCCGAATGTGATTTATTAAATCCGTACTCAGCAAACTTGGCCATCAAATCAAAAATGGATTCTGATTTAGCTGGTGGCAATCCTTTTTCGGTTGCACCTTTGACAAAAATTTCTCGATGCTGAGCCATTTCTTCGGGTTTTTTCTTACCCATAGCGCGACGAAGCAGGTCTGCTTGCCCTAATGAATAACCTGCAAGCTCTCGCGCGATTTGCATGACTTGTTCTTGATAAAGAATCACGCCATAGGTGTCTTTCAAAATCGGCGCAAGCATCTCTACGTCATAAACAATGGGTTTTCTTCCATGTTTACGATCAATGAAGTCATCGACCATTCCTGATCCTAATGGTCCTGGGCGATAAAGAGCATTAATAGCGGTGAGATCTTCAAGAGAGCTTGGAAGGATTCGACTGCATAGATCCTTCATCCCTGAGCTTTCGACCTGAAATATCCCATCAGTATCACCTGAGCCAATCAGAGCAAAAACTTTAGGGTCACTGTAATTTACTTTCTCAAGCGAAAACTCTGAATCTCTTTGACCTTCAGGAGTGGAAACATCCGCAGCTTGTCTCACCAACTTGATCGCATTGTCGATCACTGTTAGAGTTTTAAGTCCTAAAAAGTCGAACTTCACCAATCCGATTTTTTCAGAGAAATCTTTATCAAATTGAGTGACAACATCACCGTCGCGACTGACATACAATGGGCAATAACTCACCACTGGTTTTTCGGTAATGATCACGCCTGCTGCGTGCATGCCTGCATTTCGATACAAACCTTCTAATGCTCGCGCATATTGAATGACCTGCGCAATCTTAGGTTCGTTGGCAATACGATCTCGAAGTCGCTGTTCCACCTCAATCGCTCGGTCAATGGTAATATCGAGCTCATCAGGAAGAAGTTTAGTAATGGAATCAGATTCAGCAAAAGAAAGACCTAAAACTCGGCCTACATCTTTGATCACAGCGCGCGCTTGTAATTTACCAAAAGTAATAATTTGGCAAACATTGTCTTTGCCATACTTGCGAGTGACATAATCAATGACTTCGCCACGACGATCCTGACAAAAATCGACGTCAAAGTCAGGCATGCTAATACGCTCTGGATTAATGAACCGCTCGAACAAAAGCTTAAATTCAATAGGATCAATATCAGTGATCTTTAAAGAATAAGCCACCAAAGAGCCTGCACCTGAACCACGACCTGGTCCGACAGGAATTCCGTTTCGTTTTGCCCAGAGAATAAAGTCAGAAACGATCAAAAAGTAACCAGCAAAGCCAGTCCGTTCGATCATCGTGAGCTCGCCTTCGAGACGGCTGTCGTAGTATTTCTTAAGTTCTTCCCAATCAGGACGATCTAGCTTCTGAACAAACGAAGGTTCTTCGAATCGTTCTAAAAGTCCCTTTCGCGCCTGTTCTCGAAAATACAGATTGGTGTCAAATTCAGCATCTACTGAAACATCGTCGGGTCTAAACTGAGGAAGATGATAAATAGGACGGCCTTGCGCATCTTTAAATTTAAACTCTAAGTTACACTTCTCGGCGATGGCATTTGTATTATCGCAAACACCCGGAAACGCTTCAAAATGCTCGCGCATCACTTCTTCAGACTTCAGGTAGTATTCTGAAGGAACTAAACTTTTTGGGCGATCAAAGTCCAGGTTTTTTCCACGCTCAATGCAAAGTAGAACCTCATGGGCTTCGGCATCTTCACGACGGATATAATGGCAATCTGCTGTTGCTACACAAGCGACTTGATGTCTTTCACCCCATTCAAAAAGAAGTTTATTGACCTGTTCTTGCTCAGGTAATCCGTTATCTTGGAGTTCTAGATAAAAATCTTCGCCAAAGCGTTTTTTGAACCACTGGAGGGTTTCGAGTGCTCCTTCTTCATCACCGGTGGCTATTTTGTAAGGAATTTCTCCTTTAAGGCCTCCCGAGAGAACAATGAGACCATCTCCCCATTTATTGAGAAGTTCACGATCGACCACTGCTCGAGTGGATTGTGCTTGTCCTTTTTGAAGTGGAGCTGCTTCTGTATAGGATCGAGTCACCATCTGACAAAGATTCTGATAACCATTAAGATCTTTGCACAAAAGCACCAAGTGATAAACGCTGAGAACATTGGCGGCTCCTGCATTGGTGCCTGGCGCAGGGACCATCGCCGCTCTACCTTGAGGAGCATAAAAAACTTCACAGCCTAGAATAGGTTTAATTCCAGATTTTTTTGCAGACAAATAAAAATCAATCGCACCAAAAAGATTATGAGTGTCAGTCATTGCAACTGCACTCATTCCCATCCGAGAGACTTCTTCACAGAGCGACTCGACATGAATCGCTCCTTGAAGCAAGCTATACTGAGTGTGAACATGTAAGTGAGAAAAAGCCATGGTTCAGTCCCTTGCTCCTAAAATCACTGCAACATGAGGGGCATAGAGTAGACCTAGGTAACGTTTTTCTCCTAAGATCATACCTCCATCAAAAATCGCTAATGAATCTCCTGATCGAGACTCAACGCCGTGTTGAGGAACATACACTCGGACTTCTTGTCCATCAGCAAGGAGAGTCGCTACTGCCTTAAAACCATAGACCCAAGAAAAAAGATCTTGCCTCAGGTGAGAGGGATCTGCCACTCGACCTTTAGAAAGGGCTTTGCCTTCTTTGATCTTTTTTCGAGCTCGTCGGTAAACCCCATCCAGAGAATCAAATGCGATCATAAAAAATAAAAGAGAACAGACTAGAGGAATCGCTGTTAATCCTCCTGATACTGCCACTTTTTTCCAAGTATCGTTGCATTGTTGAACTTGAAACTGATTCACGCTTTTTCCGGTCCAACAGTGCATAGGTATATCACGCACTATTTGTACAAATTGATCTTTTTGCCGAAAGGCAGCTTCAATCGGCGATAGTCTCCCCGATATTTGGCCCGAGACTTCCGATGACATTGCCCCAATGATGACTCCTAAAACAGGAATCGAAAGACCAAAAACGGCCACTGCAGGTGCCAGCATCTTTATAAAAAATGCTTTTTTAGGCACCAAATCATAAGGGGTGCTTGCCACGGTGATTTTACTCCCACTCAATAGTAGCTGGGGGTTTCGAAGAGATATCGTAAACGACTCGATTAACTCCACGCACTTCATTACAAATCTGTGACGAAACTCGTGCAAGGAATTTCCACTCAAAAGGATACCAATCGGCAGTCATCCCGTCACTAGAGGTCACAGCGCGAAGCGCAACTACGTGATCATGAGTTCGCCCGTCTCCTTGAACACCCACTGTCTTCACTGGTAAGAAAACTGCAAATGCCTGCCAAATCTGATGATAGATCCCTTCTTGACGAAGCGATTGAATAAAGACTTCATCCGCATTCCGCAAAATCTCGAGTCTCTCAGGAGTGATCTCACCAATGACACGAACAGCAAGACCAGGACCTGGGAACGGGTGACGACCGATGAAGTCCTCAGAAATTCCCAAACGACGCCCCATATCTCGCACTTCATCTTTAAAAAGCTCTCGAAGAGGCTCAATCAATTTAAAGCGAAGGTCCTTAGGTAAGCCCCCCACATTATGATGAGATTTAATGGTCACAGAATGTTTGTGACCAGGGCTCGATTCAATGACATCCGGGTACAAAGTTCCTTGAACTAAAAACTCGGGCTGATGATCAATCTTAAGAGCAACTTCTTTGGATGCTTCATCAAATACAGCGATAAATTCGGCACCAATGATTTTACGCTTTTGCTCAGGATCTACGACGCCTTTGAGTTTTGAAAGAAATCGTTCTGAAGCATCTATACAAGTGACTGGCAAATGCAGTTTTTCTTTAAACATCGCCATCACACGCTCTTGCTCTCGATAGCGCAAAAGACCGTGATCTACAAAAATGCAGTGCAGGCGATCGCCAATCGCGCGATGAACTAACACCGCAGCCACCGTAGAATCGACACCTCCACTTAAGCCACAAATGACATGAGCAGTAGGACCGACCGTCGCACGAATCTTTTCGATCTGCTCATCGATGACTGAGCCCATATTCCAATCGGATTGAATGCGTGCGTCTTCAAAAAGAAATTTTTTAAGAAACGAAATTCCATTTTCGGTATGAGTAACTTCAGGATGAAATTGAAGCCCATAGATTTTACGATCTGGGTTTTCAATGATCGCAGGAATACCGTTCACACTTCGTGCAACGCAACGAAACCCTGGAGGAGGTATTCTCACCTCATCCCCATGACTCATCCATGCATAAAACTGCGACCCTGACTCTGGGACCACTCCCATTCGGCCATATTCACGAGTTTCAGCGCCTTTGACTTCTCCGCCCAGAGTTTTAGCTAAAAGCTGCATGCCGTAGCAAATCCCCAAAAGAGGTAGCTGAGCTTTTTCTTGGTATTGAAGAAACTGAGCCGGAAGCTGAGGCGCTCCTTCTTCATACACTGATGAAGGCCCACCGGAGAGGATCACTGCTCGAGGAGAAATTTTCTGGATTCGTTCCAGACTCACATCCCCAGGGAGAATTACAGAGTAAACACCTAACTCTCGAACGCGACGCGCGATCAGTTGCGTGTATTGAGACCCATAATCTAGAATAACCACAGTTGCATGTTGTTGGCTCATCGTCTGCTCTCAACTCGATAATTTGGGGCTTCAATGGTGATATCGACTTCGTGCGGATGACTTTCGATCAATCCGCTATTGGTAATCCGAATAAAACGACCGGTTTTTTGAAGTTGAGCAATCGTGGGTGCACCACAATATCCCATCCCTGCTCTTAATCCCCCCAGAAGCTGATACACGTTAAAAGAAAGTGATCCTCGGTAAGGAACACGACCTTCAATTCCTTCTGGAACAAGCTTACCGACTTCATCCACATTATTCTGGAAATAACGGTCTTTAGAACCTTGGGCCTGCGCCATAGCTCCTAAACTCCCCATTCCACGATAAACTTTATATGAACGCCCTTGGTAAAGGAGGATTTCGCCCGGAGCTTCGTCTGTTCCCGCAAAAAGAGAACCAATCATGACGGCCTGTGCTCCACCGGCTAAGGCTTTGGTAATATCGCCGCTTTGTTTAATCCCGCCATCTGAGATCACCGGTATTCCATACGGTTGGGCAGCGCGAGCAGCCTCTGTCACAGCGTAAAGCTGAGGGACTCCAATTCCAGCAATAATTCGAGTCGTGCAAATTGATCCTGGGCCGATACCCACTTTTACAGCATCTGCGCCTGCTTGAATGAGAGCCAGAGTCCCATCATAAGTTGCAACATTGCCACCCACGATCTCGATTCGATCTCCAAAAAATTTCTTCATCGCAGAGATTGAATCCAACACACCTTTGGAATGTCCATGAGCGCTATCGACAAAAAGAACATCAACTCCTGCTTCAACAAGAGCCTTAGCTCGCTCCATCCCATCCTGACCGACGCCCACTGCAGCGCCAACCACCAAACGTCCGTACTTGTCTTTATTGGCATTAGGATAAGTTTGGCGCTTTCGAATATCTTTAATTGTGATCAATCCTTTAAGATACCCATCGCGATCCACGACCGGGAGTTTCTCAATTCGATTGTCTCTGAGAATTTTCTTTGCCTGCTCAAGAGTGGTTCCTTCGGGAACTGTCACCAAAGGAGTTCGTGTCATTCGAGCCTCAACTGGCTGAGAGAGGTCTTCTTCAAACCGAAGATCACGATTGGTCAAAATTCCGACAAGCCGATAACCCGCAGCATCCTTGACTGTGACTGGTACGCCCGAAATTTTATAGGCTTTCATCAAATCAAGTGCTTCTGAAAGCTTGGCCTTGGGATCAACTGTGATGGGATCGAGAATCATTCCCCATTCACTTTTTTTGACCTTCTCTACTTCAAAGGTCTGCTCCCTGATCGTAAAATTCTTGTGAATCACGCCCAAGCCACCTTCTTGAGCCATAGTGATCGCTGTTTTACTCTCAGTGACCGTATCCATAGCTGCAGAGAGAAGTGGGATCTTGAGTCGAATTTTTTTAGTGAGCTGGGTTTCGAGACTCACTCCAGAAGGTAGAATTTCAGAATATCCAGGTAATAAAAGCACATCATCAAAAGTAAGTGCTTCTCCAATGACTTCCGAATAACTCATGATTTTTCCCCCCCTTTTTGATCGAAACTTTCACTTAACCGTTCTCGAAACTCTTGCTCGAAGTCTGGACCAAAATCATGATCAAACCGCTCGAGATCTCCCATATCATTCCCGAGCTTCGGTGGTCCGCTGACGTACCGATAATATTCCTTTAAATCTCCAACATAGTTTTCGGCGCTACGTTTTAAAAATTGTTTTTCTTCGTCATTTAATGGACGAATGACTTTAGCAGGAGATCCCAGAGCAAGCATTCCAGAAGGAATTTGAGTGCGCTGTGTTACTAAAGATCCAGCGCCGATAATGCAATCATCGCCAATCACAGCGTCATCCATAATGATCGCTCCCATTCCGACCAGGACGCGATTACCGATCGTACAACCATGCAAAGTGACTCGATGTCCAACTGTCACTTCGTCTCCCACACTGAGTGAGCTTTTTTTACGAGTGACATGAAGCATGGAATGATCCTGAATATTGGTTCGACTACCTACACGAATTCGATGAACATCGCCACGAATCACGCACTGAAACCAGACGCTGGAATGACTCCCAATTTCAACATCCCCGATGATATCCGCTGATGGGGCCACAAAAGCGGTCTCGTGAATCACCGGCCAATGTCCCTTAAAGGGAATGATCATAGAGTTCTCCCCGCCTCCTCTGCTACTTCAAACTCGCCTCGGAGGGAAAGACTAGTTGAACCAATAATCTTGACTTGAATGAATTTGCCAGTGAGATTTCTGGGTGAATCCGACACGAAATTCACCACACGATTACAGCCGGTTCGTCCATTCCAAACCCGACCTGTATCACTTTCTTTTTTGAAATTTTGGTGTTTGGATTCGCCTTCAACCAAAATCTCCATCGTTTTACCCATTCGCGCAGCATAGCGGGCTTCAGCGATCTTGAGTTGATGCTGCAATAACCGATTGAGACGAGCATTTTTAACATCATCAGGAATATCGTCCTGCATCTTGGCTGCTCGAGTTCCTGGACGTGGAGAATAAGCAAAAGCGTAAATATTGTCGAACTGAACCCGATCTAAAAGACGAATCGTTTCTTCGAAATCTTCGTCCGTCTCTGTGGGGAAACCCACGATCAAATCGGTCGAAAGACCCACGTCCGGACATAACTCGCGGAGATGATCCATTTGAGCAATGTAGCTTTCAATTTTGTGATGACGCCCCATTTTTTGAAGCACTTGATTAGAACCACTTTGCACTGGCAGATGGAGGTGCGGAGCCAATCGAGCAACCCCTCCTTTTTCAGTAGGCGCATAGCATTGAATGAGCTCATCACTAAAATCCAAAGGATGACTCGAAGTAAAGCGAATTCTTTTGAGTTCTTGGCAGCGTGGATCCTGATCAATCGCGCGCAAAAGTTGAGGGAAATTTTCTTCGCCCGCCTTAGGTCCGACTTTACCAATGACGTTATTCAGTTCTTGTGGCTCCCGTTTTTTTAGATTGGAATTGCCCTTACCAAACGAATTGACGTTTTGACCGAGCAAAGTCACTTCGCGCACACCCATTGCTACCAAACGAGCCACATCATTGACCACTTCATCAATCGTGCGGGATTTTTCGCGACCTCGTGTGTAAGGAACAATACAATAAGTACAATACTTATCGCAGCCTTTCATAATATTGACAAAAGCCTGAGCCTGAGGCTTTAAAACTTTAGTCTCAGTGGAGTAATCCATCGACTTATCAAATTCAGTATAAATAATATGCCGTTCACCATTACGAACTCGGTGAACAATTTCTGGAAGATTGTCGATAGTGTCCGTACCGAAGACGAAATCGAGGTACGGCGCTCTTTTAAAAAGTTTTTCTTTGTCGAGCTGTCCAACACAGCCGCCAATTCCAATCAGAGGACCTTGACCCTTTTTTTTCAGATCTTGAAGTCCACCGAGAGCAGAGACTGCCTTATGAACGGCTTTTTCTCGAACTGAGCAGCCATTAATGATCAGGACTTCTGCTTCCTGAGGGTTTTCAGTAGGTCCCATTCCTTGTTCAGATAGCAATGCGGCCATCCGCTCAGAATCTGAGACGTTCATCTGACATCCGAAAGTTTTAATATAGAACTTTTGTTGTGACATAGAATTTTATAAGGTTGTCGCGATCCTATACCTTAAAAGTCAAACTTCGACCACCCTCTTCGGGCTTCTTCAATAAGAAACGGTTTGTTTAAATTTCAACCTGCTTAAGGATATGCGAACTTATTCCGCTAAATCTTGAAGCTCGGATTGGTCTTCGATTTCAATTTTCAGGAGCCACCCCTCCCCAAGAGGGTCTTCGGCGACAATTTCTGGCTCTTCTTGGATTGCGGGGTTCACTTCGTGAATCGAGCCACTAATAGGAGAAACCACCTCTACGCTGCCCCTCGAGCCCTCGATCGTAGTCAGGATATCTCCTTTTTGGCACTCCTCGCCTTCTTCGGGGATCCCTACGGTCTGAACATCCCCGAGGAATTCAACGGCCTGGGAAGTCATTCCAATCGTCAAGACAGAACCCTGGCGACGGAACCAAAGTTTACCTTCCGAAAACTCACCACCTTTGGGAGCTAGATCTGCCATTTTTTTCCTCCGCAGCCATCCTGCCACGACCTATGGGAGATGACTAGGCAATTCACCTAACGCGGCACTGACATCCAGAGCGCCACCTGTAGCGACTTTTCCTTGGAGGCCAGGAATTTTTCTCACCGAGCTCAGGATACGATGACGAATCTGATGATAATTTTCGTAGGGATAATAAGACCAAACCAATGCCACTGCTCCTGCTACGATCGGAGCCGCCATCGAAGTCCCATCCCAGCTCATCTGCATCAGACCTCCTTTTTCATCGCGATAAATCGCCATCTGATCTCCATAACGATTCCCCGCCATGGTCGAAAAAATCCCCACTCCGGGAGCTGAAATATGAACGCTTTTTGCTCCGTAACTCGAGAATTCTGCAAAATGATCATCGGGATCGTGAGCACCTACTACAATCAAATTATCCAAATTAAAGGCTGCCGGATAAGCTGGATTTGCGACCGTATCCTGATCAATCCCATCATTACCCGCAGCAACCACCACAATCACACCTGCTTGCTGCGCACGAATAAAGGCTTGTTTGAGTTCTGAAAATTGAGCAGTAACTCGATCGAACCGACTTCCCCAACTCACATTAATGACACGAGCCCCGTTTTCAATGGCATAATCCATTGCCTGAATTGCGGCCGCATCGTCGGCCATGCCTGCCATTTCTTCGCCCGGGTCGTAGAAAAACTTCAAGGCCATGATCTGCGCTTTTGCCTGGGCTCCGACCCCTTGTATTCCAATTGAATTATTTGCCACAGCACCAATATGGCCTGCGCAATGAGTGCCATGCCCCGGATTGGGCAAATATTCACCCACATTGCCACCCAGTTTGCACGAAAGACTTTTAAAACAGCCTTCAAGATCAAATTTGACCACATCATAAGGCTTTGAGCTGTTATGAACAAAGTCGTATCCAACCTCCAGTGGATTAGAAGGCTTGTGCCACATAGCGCCCATTAAATCTTCGTGTCGATAATCCACGCCGCTATCAATCACTGCAACGGTAATCGGTGTGAATCCAAAACTTGGAATCCAGTTCGTGGGCATGTGGATATTATTCCAAGCCCAATCTTTGGATAAAAATGGATCAGGTCCTTCGACCAGCGGAGGAAAAATTAAATTCACTTCTGGAACAGAACGGAGCAACTTTTTGAGATTTGCATACGGAAGCATCCCACTCTGAGAAAACTCACGCACGGGGCGAGATTGAAGAAAAAGTGCCGGGCGATAAAGAAAATTATTTGCAACATGAACTACATCGTCTGATTGAATCAATCGCTGACGCGCGATTTCGGATTGGGTGTGAGTCGCAAAACGCAATTTAACGAGCCCTTCTGATTCGTTCAAAATTTTTACTTCAGTAGGGATTTGTCCGCTTTGCTCTTGTGCCCGACGACGCGTTTGAATGAGATCATTCTGAGGTTGACGATAGCGAACAATCATACCGTCTTGTCCATCTACGGGCTCTGCGCAAAAACTCAGTTGCGCTATTAGCAGGGTTCCGATCCATATTGATAATTGAATAAAGGAGTGAATCACTGCTTTTGACCTCATCTTATTTAAAAACCTGTTACCTGTAGCGGACTCCCCCTCTTTATGTCAAGGCTGCGTCAAGGTATTCCACCCAAGACTTCAAAAATGCACATTAAAAATTACACAGAGATTACAAGCATTTATAGTCTTATTATCAAAAATCCTCTTAATACTTGAGTTTTTAAATCTAGTTTGAGATCATTATTAAATAAGACCTCATCTGTGATCGGGGAACCCAGACGTTCTTGGTATTGATTAGGGTTTTTTTAGGGGGGAGACAGAATGAGAAATTCAACAAGCCGTCGTCAACTCTTTTTGACAGTTTCGGTGCAGACTCTTTTACTCGTTACGCCTTTAGTATGGATGGCGTCTTCTACCGCCTATTCGTCTACGTTGACAGAAAAACAATCTCGATTGAATTACCTGCGCACCCAAATTGTGAACTGCAATCCATCCTCTCCGAAGTGGACTGCTCCGGACTGTCATCAGCTCGAAAGAGAAATTAAAGATCTCGCAAAACAGCTCGCACAATCAAACAAGGGGGGAACTCCATCTCGAACCACTCCTTCAAAAGGAGGAGGCAGCAACCCGTTCAATTTCAATAACGCCTCTCAAAACGGGGCAGAAAATTCGGCGAAGCCATCTCATGACTCGACTACGCCGAGTGATTCATCGAGTGATCAACCCAATTTCCCCGCTAATAATCAGGCTAATAATCAGGCTAATAATCAGGCTAATAATCAGGCTAATGACTTGGCCAATGACTCATTCAATCATTCAATACTGCCAACACCGGGTCAGAATCCCGCCGCTACAGAACCTCTCAGACCTGCAAATGGGAGCTCAGATGGGAACGCAGGCGGAACGGGTATGTCTCCCACAGCTGGAACAACCGCAACAACTGGAACAGCCGGGACATCAGGACCTCAAACGCCTACTCCTGCAGATCCTAATCGTGATGCTTATGTACAAGCGCTCAAAACTGCACAAACCGGTCATGATTCTGAAGGTATCAATAAAAAAGATGACCTCAAGGGAGACCGAGACGAAAGTGCGCTTTCTCAAATTCGAAAAAATCAGCCTGCGGGAGAATGCCAGGTCTCGTCCGCTTTTGGCGCTCAATATAATTGCCAAGGAACTAAAGATAACCTCAAATTTTCTGAAACTCTGGTGAATGGAATTGGCATGGCAGCAGGAGCGGGAACTCAAATTCTCGGGGTTCAATCTGCTTCAAAAGCTCAAGAATCAGGAAGCATTGCAGGAGGCATGAAAGCTGCTGCTGACCTGCAAGACACTACAGCAAAAAGTGAACTAGCCCTGGGAACTATTTCAACCGTAGTCGGGGTTTACGAAGCAATGAAACTTGGGAGAGAACACAAAAAAAACGAAGAACAATTCACTCAAGAGATGGTCGGCTTTTCTGGTGATAACTTGATTGATGGAAAAGAAGAGGCAAAAAAACGTCTCGAAGGTTACAAAAAAAAGACGGATATTTCTGGCTACTCTGAAGATGACATCACCAAAATGGCTCATTCTTTAGGAAAAAACGAAAATGATGATGGATATATTCGTGCAAAAAAAGATGACAATAGTCTTGCTGCACTCATGATCAACAACAATACAAATCGTTTTGGCGATATCAACAAAAAGACTAACGCCGTGAATGACGTTTCTTATGGCGACGCTTATATTCAACTCAAAAAACAAGTGGATGCTTTAGCACAAGAGAATGACCCTCAAAAAGCCGCACTTCTCGCCCAAAAACAACAAGAACTCACTGATCTCCAAACCAAGGCCAATCAGCAACTCGCTCGTCGCGGTCAAGGCTACGAAGAAAAATTCAAAACTATCTTAAAAGACGTCAAAATAGTGGGAGGAGAAGCAGCCAAAGAACAAGGAAATATCGCTGAACAGGCAAGCGGCCGAGGCTATCTCCACATGATGACGGGCGCTGCCCAGATGTTCAATGGCTATGCCGGCGTCAAAGCAGCAGAACTCAATAAAAAATCTGCTGAGAAACTCGCTGCAGCAACCGCAACTCCATTTAACTTCACTCCTCCTGCGAACAATACACTTCCATTAGTCCCAGGAGACACTCTTCCACCTGGATCTCCGACAGCTATTTCACCAGGCAGTCCCTCGGCAGATAGTTCAGGCGCAGAGGGTGATACGAATAATAAGGGGGAGGATAGTCTCAACTTAGGAGATCCAACCGGGTTCCGCCCTGAGGATAATAAATTAGCGCAAGCCGCTCCTCCTGCCCCCCTTTTCAAACCTGGAGACGGAGGTGGAGGATCCGGGGGCGGTGGTGGCGGCGTAGGGGGTGGTGGAAGCACTCCTGCAGCCAGCGGAAGCGGTGATGATACACCGGCTCCACGAATGGCGGATAGCCGTTCTCCTGCTTACGAAGGCGGCGGAGCCTACCATGGCGGTGGGGGTTCAAACGGCGGAAAAGATGGCCCCGATCTTTCGGGACTTTTAGCTCAGTTTCTTCCAAAACAAGGCGAAGAAGCTGGTTCTAAAAATGGAATTCTCGACTACGGCAACCGACGCGCTCTTGCAAATGATGAGGGAGGATCGCTCCTCGACCGTCACATCAATATTTTTGAACGAGTGCATCAAGCTTATCAGGAAAAGCAAAGAAAACGCCGAGTTGGTATTTAATAAAGTAAATTTAAAAATTTGGTTTTTTAGTCGGGGAAAATCATGAAGTTTAAAAATTCTATTTTAAAGACTCTTTCAATCGGTACACTGAGCTTAATCCCATTCATGCAAATCACGAGTCCACTTGTGAGAAGTGCCTATGGAGATTCAAATCCTTGTTCTCAAAATTCAGCCACCGCTGGAATGAAACAGCAGTACTGCGATTCCGCGAATGCACAGAAAAAAGCATCTATATCTAATTTAGTGATCAGTGGAATCTTTGGTGCAGCAGGAGCTGTCTGTGGCGTCGCTTGCGTAACCAAAGATCCGATCAGTTCGGTAAATCTTGAAAGCGTTTGCACAGTGACCTCTCAAGGCGCAGGTGCCTCAGACTTTGCTGCTTCTCAAAGTTTTGAAGGCGCTGTGGGCAGCCTCGTTTCAGTCTCAGAATCAAACAAAAATCCCTCAATTCCTGCAGCACAGGGGGCAACTAACGCTGCAGCGAACGGGACGACCAATGTGTCGACAGCCGCAGGGAATGCTGCAGCTCCTCCGGGTGTCGAGATTAACGCGATTCCAGATCAAGCTCCGTTAAATGTCAATATCACCAGCAATACAAATCCGGGGGCAGCTAACACGGCAAGCAACGGGGCAACTAATGGGGCCGATAAAGCCGGAGCTAAACCTCAAGATAAAAAAGATTCTAATTCTTCGTGCAAATCTGCAGCGATGAACATGGGGCTTGCAGGAATGCAAATGTTCTCTGCCAATGAAGCCGACAATGCAGCACAAAAAAATATTGAGAATGCAACGGAGGTCAATACCACTCCTGCAGATACTTCATTTAGTTTTAGCGCACCTCAGAACTCCGCTCAGCTTGCAAGTGCAACGGTGACTGGTGGAGCAAGTGCATCGAACAGAGCTGCAAGCACTGCTCCTGCAGGATCTTCTTCGATCAGCGGACAGGGCGGCGGTGACAGTTGTGCAAGCGCAAAGGCCACAGGCAATCTTCAATCCGCCCTTGCCTGTGCCGCAGCAACAGGCACTTCACTCCCTCCCATTGTTCAACATCCCAACTTTGGTGAGATGATCAAAAAAGCCACCGGGATGGATGCCGCAGATTTTCTCAAAAAAGCGATGAACGAAGGCCCTGGAAAAGCCGTAGGAGAGGCTGTCGTTCAAGGTGCCGGTCTCAATGGAAATGCAGCTATTCAAACTGCCGCGACATTTTCTGCACTTGAAAGAGCAGGCTATGAAAGTTCAGCAGGAATGTATGTCGGTAGCGGAGGACGCAAAGGAAATTCCGATAGCGGAGCAGACCTCGGACAGATGGTCCAGGGATTGATGGCACAGTTTAATCCCAAAACAGGAAGCGAAGGAAAACCATCCTCACCCTTACAATTAAAACTCCAAAAATCCCCTGAAAGATTCCCAGCTAATGTTGCTGAAGATCGACGAGTAAGCCTTTTTGAACGTGTGACTCACCGCTATCATGCTGTTGCAGATCGAGTAATGCCAGGGCAGAGATAAGAGCCATCAAATAAAGTTGCAAATCAATCTTACCCCGGTTATCACTAAATACGGTCAACACTGAAAAATGGGGCATTAGCTCAGCTGGTAGAGCGCCACAATGGCATTGTGGAGGTCAGCGGTTCGACCCCGCTATGCTCCACCATTTTTCTTTCGGAGTAGCAGAAGCAAGGATGTCAAAAGGTTTTCGGTAAGCAAATTCGATAGTTCCGTTTCTCAAGACGTGGTTCGATGAGACAATTTCTACAAGTTTGCGTTTCACTTCTGCCGACGCATTTTTATAAACAGATTCCGTATGTTGCGCTAGTTCGATGAGTAGGACACCATTTTGGATGTATTCTTCTTTTTGGTTTCCAATTGCTTCAATTTTTCTCTGAACGTCTGTCTGTTCGGATCTCCATTGTGTGTGTTTTTGCCGCCATAAATATTCAGGCAAATCCCCTTGGAGTTTGTCGTCGTATGCCCTGCTAATCATCTTCTCCAACATTTTAAAGCGATCCTGCAAAGCACTGAGCTGCTGATAATGGTTCGCGCTCTTTTCATTATGCTCTTTGCGTAGAATATCCTGCATCCATTTGCAGACCTCAGACGTAAAACTCAGTGGTTGGAATACAGCCTCGAAAAGCATTTCGATCTCTGCAACGGAATAGTTCATGGTCTTCCTTCCCATACCTTGCAAAAAACCACGGCTCCGTTGTGAACACGGCCTCGTTGTGTTTGAGCAGTGGTAGTAGTAAAAGTTCTTGATCGATCCATTAATGAGCTTTTTACGCTTCTCCTCGGCAGTTACGGCAGCATTGCAGGGAGTGTCTGTTTCATTCCCATTCTCGTCGAGAAGTTTCCCACCGCATCTCATCACCCCAATGTAAGGGTGGTTCGTCTGCTTGACCCGCTTAGGATAGCGACCCGCCAAAATATCTTGAACCTGCTTCCAAAGCTCGTAGGAAATAAGCGGCGGATGATATTCAGGGTTTCCTTTGAAAAGTTTATCGGTCACGTTCTTGGCCCAATAAAAAGAACCGTAATAAAATGGATTGCGCAAAAGAGCGCTCAATCTCTTGGTTGTGGGTTTCTTGGTAAGCGTCGGAAACAGGAGATCCAACTCCTTTGAAATGGCGGTTTCCGTGTAGCGACCAGTTGCGATCATCTCAAAAGCTTTCTTCATATAGGCATCACGGCCCTCGAAGAAGACAAAATAGCTGATTGAATCCTCACCATCTGGTCTTACATTTTTGTAGCCGTAGGGAGCTTTGCCTGGGAATAGGCCGTGCTCTGCACGCTTGAGCAAGCCCTCCCACACGTTCTCTCGATGAATGATGATATCTTCTTCATCTTTGAAAGCACGAAGAAGCCAATTCATGTATTCAGCAAGGGCCGATTTGCAGTCGAGTTTAAACCCATCTCTTGCAAAGTGGATCACAACCCCAAGATCTAAAAGCTCTTCCAACTCTCGTCTGGACTGTTTGTTTCGACTCGACCTAGAGGTGTAACTGAAGACAACGTGCTTGATAGGTTGGCTCGTTTGTTGGCTTGATTCAACTCGCTCGATCATTTCATGGAAATGGCGACGCTTGTCGTGTTTTGAAGCAGTTTCGGCCACGTCCCAATAACGAACAACCGAAAGCTCTTCTTCTTTGACATAATCCTGAATATTTTCGAGCTGCGCTTCATCGGAAAAGTGGCCACTCTTTTTTTGTTTTCCTGTGCTCACTCGTCGCCACGCAACAGCGAGGTTTGTCTCAGGTATGAACTTCTTGTCACGGTCGAATCTGTTCTTCAGCGGCGAAGAAGAAAGATCGTTGATTTTTTGTAGAGCTTTCATAGTCCAGTACCTTTTCCATAAGCTGAAAAAATGGGTAATCGTTGCCTTTGGCCTTCCTCAATCAAAGTTGTGAAAAAATCTGAGAGGTTGGTTTTGATTTCCAGCTTTTCAAGCTCGGTTAGAGTCCTACCATAGAGGCGCTCCCAGAGGGAGTAGTCGATAGGATCATTTTGTTGTTTTTCATCGATTTTCTCTGGTTCGATGAGCCTTTTGGGTTCTGTTTCCACATTTGAGCTTGGTTCGATGAGGACTTTAGGTTGGGTGCTGTCCCCTTGACCTCGATACCTGGCCAGTCTTTCGCTACGGCGGCAATCCTTGCAGATGGCATCGTACCGAAGAGTCCTGCCTTGCAGATCTTTTTCCTTCTCGTAAAATTCACCGAAATGTTTTTTTACTTCACATCTGGTACAGCTTTTTAATTCAACCTCTTCTGTTTTTTGTTGGAACACGACATACTCTCACGCACCCGATCCAGTTGGCCTTATTTCCGTTCCATTGTTTGTGCTGTCGTGAGGGCAGCACCCATTCCCACCTAACTTCTGTCCTCATAAAAAAAGCCAAGCGGGTGTTCTCAGCTCTTTTCGTTTTTTGAAAAACTTTTTTCGCGGTCATGAATCAACTCGGCTGCTTTCCACCAGGGTCGCACCAAGCACACTTTTATTGAGATGCATTTTCTGCAAATACTCGCGGGTCCACTTCGTTTGGGTCATGATTTTTAATTCTTGGAGGGTGTAGATTGGAATGCCTGGATACTTCGTTGCCGTTTTTTCAGCGACCTTGGTATCTCGTACCCAAAAAATCCATTCACCCAGAACGACAGACCAGATTTTGACTGGAATCCCTCGAAGAAGAGTGTCCCAAACTTTTTGGTGATCCCAAGACTGCATTCGAGAAAGCGCATCTTGCGGCACTGGATGAAAACCCAGGAGAATGAGCCATTCTCGCTCCCACTCGTCGATAGCAGCATGGTGATCGGTATGGACATCAAAAAGAGCTTCATCCAAATCGCTCTGGATCTTGACCATTCGATGCTCTTGCTCTGGCGTGAAAGTTTCGATCAAGCCTGAAGGATAAAGGCTTGCCACACGAGCCATCGCTTCGTTGAGATAGGTGTTGCAGTCAGCCTGTGGTGCGTTGCATTCATTCGGCTGTAAAGTCACCTGGGGAACGTTTTGCATAGTGTCATCCTCTTCAAATAGGGCGAGATAGTTCATTTCTCCCCCTGTACGTAGTACGTATTTAACGTATTTCCAGAAGTTAAAGAGTCAGGCTTTGACTTTGGTATCTGCCAAATCGGATCGCGATCCCCTTGAATCCGTTCAATCCAACCTGATTTTTCGAGTATCTGTAAGGCCTCGTGAATCTTGGAGGCGCTCACGTTGCTCTTAAATACCTCTCGATGCAACGCTGTGAGTTTGATCCCGTCAGGACGTACTCGCAGTTCTGTCATGATTTTATCGGCAAACTGATTTCCGGTTTTTTCTCCAAAGATGTATTTGCAACTCGCCTCACAATAAGTCCAAACAGCAACCGCAGCTTGAAGATGAATCTTTCTAATCACGCTTGAGCGGTCCAGCACGGCGTAAAGAGATGCCAACCGGATCACCTGAGCTTCGGCTCGCGAAGTGACCGCTCCCACTAAACCCGGTGGTTCATGTGCAGCAACTGCATGATAGAACCGGCACCACTTTTCCTTGGCTTCTTCATCAAAGAGGAGTTCTTCGCAATGAGTCCCAAATTCAACAATCTCACGAAGACGTGGGACCCAAGGCGATAGATCGAGCCGCTTTGGTAGAGGAATCAGTTTTTCTCTTTTGACGCAGGACCATAAAAACCGATTGGCAAAACCATTGGTGAGTTCGGTTTCTGAAATGTACCGAGTGAGTTCATAAAAAGTGATGTGCCCACAAATGGAAATATGGGCCTTTTCGACTTGAATGGGATTGTTTCTCACAAGACTGCTGAGTTTTCCATGATCCCAAGCGTCCCGAATCACCGCTGAAAGCTTATTCCCCTCTCGCTGAAGTACGCGGAGAACACCTGCAAATTCACCTTCTACTACGCAAAGCCGCTTATCACTAACTCCCGGCTCTTGAATGACAACTTCGTCCTGGCCTGTTTGCTCATTGCGAACGATCTTTTCAAGAGGATCGCGCACACACGACATCAGACCCTCGCCACTAGAGAGCCCCGATTTGACACAGTTCTTTTTCCACTCCGGATCAACAGCCTCAAAAAGCCTTTCGATATGCTTCCAAGAGGTTCCTTTTCTACCGCGAGAAGACCTCCCTACCAAAACCACATTGAGATTCAAAAAATGATCTGCCGCTTCGACCTTAAAATGAGCCCGCCTCCCAACAACACTGCCGAAGGCTAAAAGAAACTGTAGAAGGAGTGCTACAGAATCTGATTCAGTATGTCCTTCCATGGTACGGATAAAATCCCCGGCAAATCCAATCATTGCTTTATCTGAAAGCGGCTCTGGCCATTTTTGCGTAGAAAAATTCGGATCTATCTCTTTAGGATCTTTCTCGATTCCAGCGACTTCAGATATATTTTCAATCTTCTTTTCCATCTCTGCGCCATTAAGACTTTGGATCTCAACATCAGCGTGAAGTGCGTCATCAATTCCTTTTATTTCCATGATTCCATCTCCTGTGTGTAACCCTCGCTTTTTATGGCGCGATAAAGTGAAACGAGAGCACGAGCCACATGAGGATTGGTGTTTACATCTGAATCGAAAGCCAGAATGACCTTTGTCGCGTTGAGGGATTTGAGAACAGGAAGAACGGGCTTCCAATTTGATACGCCTGGAATGGATACCGTCAGGATGCCACTCAAAGCCGTAGCGACATCCGCCTTCAGCTCACCTTCTGTGACTCGAATGACGCCATCGAAGTTTCCACGAAAGAGGGGGATGTGAACCTGAGCACCTGGCCCAGGGCCTCCGTACCTTTTGGATGACAAATAAGAATAGCGATTGATCTCTGCTGAATCGGATCGGATCTTCAGAGCAATGATTTTTTGATCAAGATTGCGTACTGGAACCACCATTCCGATAGCTCCGGCAAGGGCAGGCAAGATCTCTGAACCAAAGATCCAGGGAAAATAAAACCCAGGAATCCGGCTACAAAGAATTTCACCAAACTCAAAGTAAAGCTTCTTCGCAACGACGCTCCGAAGCACTGGACGAGGAAAACTTCGATAACCCCGAAATAAGATTTCATCATCCGATAGACCACGGCTTCTCAGATTGTCTGCGTGGATCTGATAGAGTGGCAGTTGAGAGAGCAAAGCAGAATTAACCAGGTGCAGCTCATCCACAGATGCGCAAATCGCCGAAGGGCGCTCTGTCTTCTTTGCATTCGCCTCCCACCGGAGCAATTCGGCTCCCAACTGATGTATGAAAAACTCGGTACCATTTTTATCGCATTTTGTTTTTTTCGATCCTGTCTCAACTCTTCGACATAAAACCGCTGAGCCATCTCGTGTGATCGAGCACCAACTGGTTTTATTGCAAATCGGGCAAGGATTGCGTTTTGTGACTTCTTCCCAATCATTGAAAGGATTTTTTTCCATAACCACGTCCAGCTCCTCTCTCGTTACTCGGCTTGGCCGGACAGAATTTCGTTGATGCGGGACTCAAGGCCCCGATCGCCCAAATATTTTAAAATCCTTGAACGAAGTACGGGCCAGCGTGGCGAGTCGGACATCTCTTGCTCGACCGAATCAATGATCCGGCTTCGAGCATCTGCAAGTGCCCTCAGTAAAAGCACCAAAACGACTTGATTGTTCTGAGTCATTGGAATCTCCCAAATTAAGCGGGAGACTGCGATATGGCGGGAGTGAATGGAGAATGGAGCAAAGCCATGCCCACAAACCTTGACCAGTGGCAGTTCCCGAACACTCGCAAGGCGAAACATCGCCCATGCGAGATCGTTAAACTTCGTTATGTGCTGGGATTTGGCTTCTTTGCCTGACGTGGCTTAGAAGTTTTTTTGTGGTTTGGCTTGCCTGCCAAAACGACTGTGAGTGCGCACAGCCTTCAGCTCGAACAAATTGCGGTATGTGGAGCTGCTTCGTGTTCAACTTGCCGGCAGAACACTCGCCTTTTTGATTCTCAAGCGTCCTAATTCGGACCTGCCTCAATTTGCCTTAGAGGTCACTCACGGGCCTGCGAGTGGATGGGATCTCTGTCGGGATTCCCATGCTTGATACCATTGATCATCTGGCGAATTTTTTCCCAAGTCAAACTGTTTTTGAAATTTACCGTCAAGCGCCCAACAGGAATCGAACTGCGGAAACAAGGTCACTCGAAATGAAAGGTTTCTCAAAAAATCGTATCGCACCGAGAGCAACAACTTCAGATTCGGTGACGTTTGGGTTTCCAGAAACAAAAATAAGCGGTGGAATTGATGGATGCCGTAAACGAAGCCTGCGCAGTAGCTCAAACCCATCTCCATCCGGCATTTGAATGTCGGAAAGGACTAGATCCACATCTTGGACTTCAAGAATTCTCAGAGCAGCATTTGCTCCATTCGCTTCAATGACAAAAAAGCCTTCGTATCGAAGCGAATCGGAAACCATTTCGCGCAGAAAAGCATCATCATCCACCACGAGGATCGTTCGCATATGGTTCACCGTTCCTAGCGATTAATGATCAAATGCGTATTCAGGTTGGGGTTCCCCTGGTGGCACGGCCAGTAGTCCGTGGTTCCAGTTACCTTGCCACCATGAAGAAATACGCAAAGAACACCTATGGTGACCGCCATTGCAGCTTTATTCATGCGCCCAACTCCTTTCGTTCTATACTATCGGTCAAATAAAGCGGTTAGTTTAGACCGTGGTTTAAATAAACCGCCAATACCACGATGAAAGGAGATGGCAAAGAAGAAGACTAAAACCACCCTAGATGATCGCTATTGGCGACTCATGCGAAGAATTGCCGGCAATATTAGGCGGATTCGAGAAGGCAAAAATCTTACCCAGGAGGACATGCTCTCTCTTGGAATCGAGCGGCGCTGGTTCCAGCGAATTGAGAGTGGAACCTACAGCGTTAGCCTTCCCACATTGGACCGTGTGGCCAGAGCCCTCAAGGTGGATATTTCGGAATTTTTCAAGTAATCAGTGGGCCAGGTATTTCGCACATGAAGATAAAGAAAGCTCATGCTCTCCAGTGGCTTTTTGAGTCACTTGAAGATCAACCCACTTTTCTCCAAAAGAAGATGTTTGGCTGTGAGGCGGCATACTTACGTGGAAGACTTGTGCTTGTGCTAGCCGATGGCAAGGAACCTTGGAATGGACTGCTGATTTGCACGTCTCGTGAACATCACGCTTCACTTCAAAAACAGTTTCCTTCGTTGAAAGAGCACAAGATTCTTGGGAAATGGCTCTACCTTTCTCAAAGAGATTCTGACTTTGAGAATGCCGCATCAAACATTGCTATTTTAGCAAGATCTGGCGACGCTAGAATCGGTGTGGAATCTAGGCCACGAAAGCGCGCTAAAGGGAATAAGAAACCAGAACCTAAAACTCAGAAGAGAAAATGAAGAAAAACTCTTCGATGTCACGATCAATCATCCGCATGCGGCACCGGAATGCAGAAAATGAAAGCTCAAATTCTGAATTCCGGCGTTGCCCGCGAAATTCACATCAAAAAAATTATTTTTTTGCTTTTCTAAACGATAATAAATAGTGAGTGAGTGCCCACCGCTCTTCTTCTGGAAGGTGGCCAAAGCCCACCATAGATGTACCAGCTAGACCTTCTGACACCGTTTTAAATACTTTGTCAGGCTTGTCGCCCTTTTTAAACTTATCGACGATAAAATTACGTGGTTTCGGATTCATCATGGCACCAGCAACTCCGTTGCCATCGCCTTTTTCACCGTGACACGTCATGCAGTTCGTCGTGTAACTTGTTTTGCCTTTCTCTAGAAGCGCTGGAGTCACAGCTGGACCAGCCGCTCGAGCTAGCCCACTGATTCCAAATACAAACATTGCTACCATCATCTTAGATTTCATGTTTTCTCCTTTTTAGGTTATAGGGTTGTTACAAAAATGAACTCGAAACGCTACGCTCGCCAAACGATACTTTCCGAGATCGGGGTTGAAGGACAACTTCGATTGTCCAAATCTCGCATACTTTGTGTCGGTGTCGGAGGCTTGGGCTCTCCCGCAAGTCTTTATCTTGCTGCTGCTGGCGTTGGCACCATAGGCCTGATTGATCCTGATCGAGTCGATCCATCGAATCTTCAGCGCCAAGTTTTGTTTCACGACGCCGACCAAGGTTGCGAGAAAGTTTTGGCAGCACAAGCTCATTTGTCTGAGCTGAATCCTGAAATCAGAATTGAGATTTTTAACGAGGCCTTTACAGCACACAACGCGACTTCGATTCTTTCCAACTATGATCTCGTGATTGACGGCAGTGATAACTTTGAAACGAAATTTCTTGTGAATGACGCCTGTTATAAAGCTGGAATCCCGCTGGTCTATGGCGCCGCTAATCGCTTTGAGGGACAAGTGGCTCTGCTGCATGGGGTGAATGGCGCATGTTATCGGTGTTTGTATCCAACCCCACCCAAAGCCCAAGTAAGGAACTGTGCCGAGAGCGGCGTGCTGGGTTCTGTTGTGGGAACGATCGGGACGTTGCAGGCCACTCTGGCGCTCCAGTACGTGATTTCTTGCGGGGATACCCGTCATCCGCTTTTCCCTAACCTTGGCGAATTGACACTGTTTGATCTGATGGGCAAATGGAATATTCGTTCGCTTCAAATTCCAAAAGATCCGAAGTGCCCTACTTGTTCTCGCTCCCCAAGCGAAATCGAATTGCAATTTTCGCCGCAGATTTGTTTGAACATCCAAACGATCGACTTCGCAACCTTGACACCGCTTCTTGATTCCAAAATTGGATCCGATAAATCTCAGATCCTTCTGTTGGACGTTCGAGACGAGGAGGAGTGGATCGATGGTCACATCTCTGGTGCCACTCACTGGTCTCTTACTCAGATGGAACGAGGCGAATTTCCATGCATCTCGAGCCCCCATAAAACGATTGTTACCTATTGCCGCTCTGGTCAACGCTCTCGACGAGCAGCACAGCTTCTTATCGACGCCGGGTTCATTTCGGTCCAGAGTCTCTCGGGTGGAGTCGATTCTTGGCCGGAAAAGCTGGTCCAATAAGTTAATTTGTACCGCAGATTCCACAACAACCTTCTTCGGGCTCTTCGTCTTTTATTTTGTCGGAGATCTTCGCAATACGAACTTGCCAAAGTTGAGGACCTTGTTCGGTGTATTCCCAATGAAACGCTCCAGGACGCTGTGTTTTGAATTGCCTAAAAAGCGGTTTTGGTTCGTGATCAACAACAAGCATAAATGCCTCGCCCGTTGTTAAAGAATCAAAGGCTCGAAAAACAGCAGTATGGCGCTCTTCTGGAGCTAGCTTGCGAAGATCAATTTGATTTTGAGTCATATTTCATTTCTCCTTGGTTGTTCAGGCTTAAACGGTCCACTTCAAAACGAACCTCAACGGATCTACCTCCGATTTCCAAGAATTCCCTCATTTCGCATTCCTCTTGTCTCGGGCGACGGCTACTTAAGACCGAATTGAGAATTGCTTCGAGTTTAGTTCTCGAAAAACAAAATTCGACCTGCCTTCGGTCCGTGCGTGAAACAAGACCTGAGCCATCCCCAACAGAAACTTGAAGTATTAAATCTCCATCAAAAAATGGCAGACTTTCTTTAAGAACACGCTCGGAAGCGAGACGGGTACCTTCGGCAAGGGTCACTCGGAGTCGAATTGAATTTGCATCCAATCTCAAATTCACGACAATCCTCCCGTGCTAGTTCGTTCCCAGTCCTGTGGTGAATTTGCGTTCAACATCGATTCAAAAAAAACACTTTTCAGAGGAATTTGGTGAACTCCAACCGCATCTTTCAAAGTCCGAATAGATCTTTCCGAAGGCCGGATTGAATGGCAAATTGCCGTCAGTGTTTTTTCGGTAAAAGAATCGCAATGGATAATAAATGGCATTTCGTAATCTTCAAATGCGACGACTCTAGAAAAATTACTCCCGATATCTGAAATCGCTGAGATTAAATCTTTTAGTGGGTTTGGATTCAAAAGAGGCATATCGACGGGAACCACGAGAAGCCAAGCCTCTTGCTCTGGATTTTTTGTGCGCACGAGCTGCAATGCAGACAAAATTCCACCTAGCGGCCCCAAGTTCGGCAACACATCGACAACGCAGTCTCTATTTGGAACACGGCCACACAAATAAACTGATTCGGTGCTACCACTAATTGCATCGGCAACCACTTTTATCGCACGATCAACTAAGAATTCTCCATCTAGTTTAAGAAATCTCTTGTCCCTTCCCATACGGGTTGAACGTCCACCGGCTAAGACAGCACCGTAAAGTATCTCGTTGCCAACAAGCTCTTTAGCTTCGCGCATGTTCTAACCTTCTTTCACCATGGTGAGCATGTTGGCAAAGCGCATGTCCCTTGAGCCATTCGGTTTCCCCATCTGCATAAAATTCCTTCTTCCATATCGGGGCGCGGATTTTAATCTGTTCTATGATGTACCTTGAGGCAAGATACGCTTCATCACGATGAGGGGAGCTGACGCCGATACCAACGCTGATTTCTCCGACTAAGAGCTTTCCCACACGATGGAGAATACAGATTTTCAGAGATGCCCCCCACTTAGAGATCGTCTCGGCAGCGATTTCTTGCAGGGTTTGCGTTGCTAGTGGAATTGCCGCGTCATAGCCGACAGCGATTACGTCGCGTCCAGCGTTTCTCCCTCGAACGGATCCGAAAAAGAAATTCTGGGCGCCGTGAGTGGCATCTGTCGCAAAATCGAATACGGTCGTTGCTTCTATTTTCTTATCCGATACGTCACAGAGCACTGCACTCATTCTCTTATCCTCCACACACAGGCGGTAAAATCGACAAAACGCAGGCGGTACCCACCATATCCCCAGAAGACAGAACACGACGATCAGTAGCGAAAGCGGAGTCTTCAATCAGTTGGGAGTCTGAAAAACCAGGTACTCGCGACCTAAGTTTCTCTATTAGAGCACCTTTGATCGTCGCTATCGTAACGGGCTCTTCAACACGGAGGTGCACCGGAGCACACTGAGCTTCGTATTTCCGGAAAGCCCCAAAAAACCTGATCTCTAGTTCAATCATCCAAGAACTCCTCTCTCAAACGCATTTGGTAAGGGAAATATATCGACAGCGGTTCGTGCTGAAACCATGTTCCCGTCCTCGGGCAACACCACCCAGCAATTCGCATCAAGGAGCGCACTCACCACATAGGAGGCCTGACCTTTGAGAGCCTCAACTTCCATTCCAGAACCACTCAACTTTGTCCGCCCTTTGAAAAAGCATCGCAGTCCGTTTGGTTTCTGACAATCTCGAGAAAGGTAAGCTTGAATGGGTTGCTCTCTTGGAAGTCCAAAGAGCGCTCGAAGGTAGGGCTCTACGAAAAACCTTAGTCCAACAGCAGTTGAAACAGGGTTACCAGGAACGCCAAAGAACACGGGACGGTTTCTTGATTGACCAAATTCTGCAAAAAGAACAGGTTTTCCTGGCCGAATCGAGGCCTTATGAAAATGAGTAATTGCCCCCATTTCTCTGAGTACCTCAGGCACGAAGTCGTATTTACCCATCGAGACTGCACCTGTGCTAATCACAATTTCCGTTCCATCTTCGAGGGCTTGTTCAAGTATTTTGCGATAGAGTGAGGGATCATCAGCGAGAATCCCCAGGTATCTCGCATCCGCGCCAAAGTTTTTTAGCGCCGACAGAAGAAAAGGGCCGGTAGAATTTCTGATCATCCCAGGTTCGAGCGACACGGTATCTGGGGGAACCAATTCACTCCCCGTCGATACGATTGCAATTCGAGGACGGTGTCTAACGCTCACCTCCGTTATCCCTAGACTGGCGCAGGCTAAAATATGTTCAGGCGACATTCGAGTGCCCTCAGTTAAGACGACCTGCCCAATATTGTAGTCTGTTCCTTTCAATCGAATATTATCGCCAGTTTTTGAAGGACGGGAGACGACAATGAATCGCGCACGCCCGTCGGAATCACGCTCAACCGTGACATCTTCGATACGAACAACGGCATCGTACCTGCCATTGGGAACCGGCGCCCCAGTCATGATTTCAACAGCGCCTTTAGATTTTTCAGAACAAGCCTTTTTAAACGAATCGAGATCACCGGCGGCAATCAATCCATCCACGAAGATCTTAATGGGGCTATCTAGAGTGGCACCAAATGTATCGACCGTGGATACAGCGAACCCATCCATCGCAGAATTCGTAAACGAAGGGACTTCCTCTTTACTCAGAGCAGATGTTGCAAGAATCCGCCCCATCGCCGCGTCTAATGGCACGATTTCGCTCGATACTTTTCGACTGAGTGCAATTTCTTCTATTATTGAGAGCGCATTTCTATAGGAGATCATGTGTTCACCTCTGTATTTACTTGTTTTCCAAACTTCAAGAAGTCCGTGAATAGAACACCCAAGGTTTCAGCTAAGATTGCGGCGCCCAGAACCCAAAGTAGATTTCTGGTTAAAACCGTAATGAAGAACGCTGCCGTTAATTTTATCCAACCCGTCACGCTCACTGCAGTCGGGGCGGCTAACTTTAGATGAAACACCCCAGTTGCGATCAGAAGAATGGCTACTAAAAATGGGGGATAGATCAGCGCGTGCGAATGATGTCGAAACTGAATCAAAGATAGGACGAGCAAAATTAGTCCCATCAATCCGGTCGACCATGCCTGAGTGGATCCGCCCCTTACGTGCGCTGTCACCCCACCAGATCCGTGGCAAAAAGGCATTCCACCCACTAAAGAGACAAGCACATTGCCTAACCCGATTGAATACAGCAGTGGGCGAATGCTAACCCGCGATGCGCTTTCTCCGAAATACCGATTGCACACGTCCCGTGTTGCAAGCACCGAGTTACTAAGCGTCAGGGCGATTTGGGGTATCAACAGCCCCGCAATCAACTGGGGCCTGATTAAACCATTTTCATTGAAAGTTTGAGCTATTGGATGCGACTGATCTCCGGTAAATACGGCAGCAATGAGTCCAAGTGTTGCCACGAGTCCAAGAACGGGCAAACCACGCACCTCTGGAAATAAAACCATAAATAGAGTCGCACCTAAAACACAGATTCCAGAAACACTGCTCACAAACAATGTCCAATCGCCAAAAGCTTTAGCTCCCTGAAAAATCAAAAGAACTCCTAGACCGACTTGCAACTGATGAATGATCGCTGCTGGTACTCTCTTTGCGAGGCGATCTACTTTGAAAATACAAAGAACAATGCAAAAAACGCCCAAGAAAAACCCGCTCAGACGCACCTCTTGAAAAGTAGCACCCACAGTAATGGCTGCCACAGCGATGGATTTGAGAGGCTGCACCGCCATAGGAACTCGAAAGACAGTCGAGGAAACGAGATAAACAATGCCGGTGGCAAAAAGCACGATACTTCCAGAAAAGCCAGCTTTTAGCGACAAAAGGGCTAAGAGCGGAAACAGCACCGCGCCGTCTGAAAATGCTCCAAGAATATTACGGAGGATGGCGGTGTTTTTCATGAATGCCTTCCGGGCTCATGAGTGCCCCCCGAACCAACATGAAGAGCGTGCCGAATCAAGCCACCGATTGCACTGAGGCCTTCTTCTATAGCGGATGGGCTGCCAGGGAGACACACAATCAACGTATCTCGGAGGAGAATGGCAGTCGATCTACTGAGCCAGGCATTTTGATTGTATTTTGCACCATCCCGCCTCAGTAACTCGCCGATTCCTGGAATTTCTCGGCCACTGAGTTCACGGCATAGCTCCAATAAAGTTTCTGGCGTTATGTCTCTTTTTGAAAGTCCGGTTCCGCCACTGGTTATGATGAGATCCGGTGCATTTTTTTCCAGCAAGTTTAATAGTGATCTACGCAACTGATCGCGATCGTCAGGAAGCACGAGGGACTCATTCACCAGCGCTCCGTGAGCTTTTAACCAACGGGAAGCAGCGGGACCTGAGTGATCATCATATTCTTTTTTGGAGCACCGGTCGCTTAATGTGACAATGGCGGCAGTCACATCTCTAAGCAAAAGACTAGGCAATGGACTGGGGTGATCACTTTTTTGTGGTGGCACGGCTAAGCTAGCTCTGTTTTCGCACCTAGATTGAACATTCGGATTGACCCAATTTCCAGATTTCCCACCCTCTTTTGTTTCGAGACAAATGGCACCGATTTCCAAAACAGGATCTATCCCTTTCGTAAGATCGTAGATACAGAGAAGCGCCGCAGTCACCCCGCATAGAGCTTCCATCTCAACACCTGTTTTTCCCACCGTCTTTGCCTCACAGAAAACTCGAATTTCAGTCTCAAGGACTCCGGTCCAGACGCGAACGGAGGTCAATGCGAGTGGATGACAGAGCGGAAGCAGGTCGGATGTTCTTTTTGCTCCCTGGATTCCGGCCACCTCCGCCAATGCCAGCACATCCCCTTTGGGAAGGCTGCGATCTCGAATTCTTGAAATGGTTTCTCGTGATGCGAGGAACGAACCAGAGGCAATAGCCCGACGCTGGGTCTCTGACTTTTCTCCGATATCGATCATCCTGAAATTAGCCGCCGATTCCGGCGAGGTTCCATGTGTTTCCATATTTTCCTTCATGTAAAAAGTGTGAGACTGGCTTCTCTCGTACTAAGTAACGGATTCGATCTGCGAGGTTTTCTTCAAGAGAGTCATCGCTCAGGTAACTGCGCAGGGACTCATCTTTTTCCCCAAAGAGACAGAGCCTTAAGGCTCCTCTCGACGAAACTCGAAGCCGGTTGCAGGTTTTGCAGAAGTCACTGGAGTAAGGTGCAATAATTCCGATCGTGCCTTTATAGTCGGGGTGTTGATAGACTACTGCTGGACCGTCTCCAGTTTTTCTTGGTACAGGCGACCATCCCGATCTCAGCAACTCGAACTGAACCGCGCCGCCAGAGAGATGTTGTTTCTCAAACAGATCAGCATTTTTTCCTGTTCTCATCAGCTCGATAAACCTTACAGACAGCGGGCGATCTTGTACCCAAGACATGAACTGCGACAACTCATGTCCATTTGCACCCTTGAGCAACACGGCATTGATTTTTATGCTTTTAAACCCAGAATCAAGGGCATGATCCACGCCACTCAGCACTTCTGAAAACTTCTTAGTGCCCGTAATTTCTTCAAAGTTTTTCTCATCTAAGCTGTCTACGCTGATATTCACCGAAGTAACTCCAGCTTTGCGCAGCGGTGCTGCAAGTTCTTTTAGCCGATTTCCATTGGTGGTGATAGCAACTTGCGTGATTCCAGGCACGGAAGCGACGGCGCTTGCAATTTCAACGATATCTCGTCTCACCGTTGGTTCCCCACCCGTGAGTCTGACCTTCCAAATACCGAGGCGAGCAAAACCAGCGACTAGTCTCCGAATTTCATCGACGCTCAATTCAGACTCGAGGGTCTGAGAAGGTTGATAGCCGTTTGGCAGGCAGTAAACGCAGCGAAAATTACAGCGATCGGTCACAGACAGCCGCAAATAGACGAATTTTCGATGATGTGAATCAACAAGCTCGAACACATTTCTCCTTTCCTAACTTCGGGAGGCCCCGGTGTCTCCACGAGAACCCTGGCGAACCCTGGTCATCCGAATCACTTGGAACAACGACCTAGGTACGCGGCCCATCTTCCACTTCAGAAAGAGGGCTCGGAGGTAAAATAATTTCAGGTCAATTGCTTTGGTTTTTCTTCTCCCATATGTTGAAGCCGCGTAAGCTGCTCCGTATTTGCATCTCGTCCTTCCGTCGCTGCCTTAAAGGCATGCAGCGCCTTTCCTAAGCTAGAACCCAGCTCAGGCAAACGCCTTGCCCCAAACAACAGAATAATGACTCCTAAAATCAAGATGTGACTTGCACTCAAACCAAACATAAACAGACTCCTTCTTTGCTATCCGTACGTCTACTTCACACATCCTACAGTTCCACCACAGGTGATATCCGACACCTCGGGTTGTCCTGAAATCCAACTCTCTGGCTCCACTTCCACTCCCAAACGATCACATTCTGCAGACACGACCTCTTTGCAGTAATGAAACACCGTGGAGTAGAAAGAACTGTCCCGTACACCTGGCCTCTCGCAGATCGCGCCGACAAACCGTCCGAGATGGCTTTTCAAAAATTTCTTTCTCGCATCGAGCACGATCTCAACTCCATCGATGTCAGAAGACTGACTCAGTGCTTCGCTCTTCAAAACCAGAAGCGCATAAAACTCAAGCTCAACAGCAACATGATCGATCATTTCAGCCAGAACATCTTCGCCCCCTGTTTCAAAGCCGAATGCACGATAGAATCCGGAAATATCCACAAGCTCGTTTCCCTTGACCAAAGCGCGTTCACGACCATACTCGGTCTCGTAGAGTGAGTTAACCTGTTTTCCTCGATCAAAAAGATCAATGTACTCCGATCGAAGCTCATCTAGCTGCTTGGGATCACTCAAAAGAACTCGAAGCTCTTCCCGAATCCTTGGAGAACCGATGTTTCCATCTTCCAAAAGAAGTCCAACGTTTTCGCAAAAAGATTTTTCTGGATAGGCTGCAAGTAGCGAGGCCAACACGAAGTCCGGTCCAGATGTTTTATTTTGAACAGCGATCATAAAATAACCCCTTTACTGTGCATTCACTTGAAGCGGCACCCAACTCATTGTCACGCTTTTACGAGATCCAACCTCTTGCTTTGCTCCTTGCCACACGGCAAAAGCCACGTAACCGTTTTTGCCAGGCTCGAGTGTGGACCCATTTTCGCGCTTCAAAGGTCTTGAAATTACAACCGACCATTCGCCGTTCTTCCAATTGCCAAAACCAACGGCCATTCGATTTTGGATGACGGAGCTACTGCCAAAACCTTCTGCTACGATTTCGTCTACAGCGCTGGATTTTTCATAAGATTGCGGGTTCCCGGATACCTTTCCCGGAGAGTAAACCTCTCGCTTCTCTTCAGTCAGACCTTCGACATGGCCTGCATCACTAAACTCCATTGGATACATGTCAGGATTCATGTTGGGGTAAAGGTCGCGCATTCCTGGCTTTCCCTTCTCATGGTCCTTTTGATACTGGGCGCGCCAATGAAAAATATGGACAGGACTATCCTTTGCTCCCATGAAAACCGGTGGTGGAGGTCCTTCCTTCACTGGAAACTGCATGGCGACGGCATCAGAAAACTGCCCAATCTTACCCGCCTCAGCTTTGGCGTCGGCATGCCATTTCAAACGAAATGCGATCCATTGTCCGTCATGAACGGCTTGAACTCGTACCGACTGGGTTGTAGTGGTCTTTGGGCGCGGCAAGGCCATGGGTTGAGCCATCAAAGAGATGGTCTCTTCTTTTGCATTTTTCCAAACGGACTCATCCACGGCAGGCTTCGAGAGATCCGCAGAAACCTTTGTAGCCTTGATTTCCGATGCAGATACGGTCGAACTGCATAATGCCAAAAGAACCGCTAAACTTGTACTAATCCGAAACATAAAATTCTCCTCATCTGCAAATCAGGGCGTATTGTTTCTCACAGTTCCATACTTTTGGTCGTAAGGAGCGCGCTCCATGATCGGTTCTGTTACGGGAACACTGACTATCTCGTCTCCCTTTTCGTCATACCCAGAAGCCACGCCATTATTTACTTTGAACGTGTGAATGATTCGGTCCGTGCTCCCCATCAGCACAAGAAGCCCCTGGGCAATAGGATCTTCACGCAGCTTTTTATATCGATTAATTGACTCATCGACGTGAGGCCCAAACATTTGTTCAAGATATTCTCGATTCGCATGAACCGGTGGAATGTAATAGATGTTCGGCTCCAAGCCTAACTGAGGATAATAGGGCAGCGCTAAACCCTTCTTGTGAACTAGATAGTCCACGGGATTGTCCTCACGAGCTTTCCACGGGGGATTGATAAACCCCATGATGCGAATCTTGCCGATGCAGTTTTGAACGCACATGGGTTGGTACCCTTGCTCAACAGCGGGGTAGCATCCCACGCATTTTTCGCTGACCCGAGTATAGGGATTATACATGGACTTCTTATATGGGCATGCGCGCACGCACTCGCCGTAGCCCTTACACCGAGACTGATCGATCAGCACGATTCCATCTTCTTCTCGTTTATAGATCGCTTTTCTTGGGCAAGAGGCTAAACAAGCGGGGTAAGTGCAATGTGCGCAGGTTCTCGGTAGATAAAAAAACCATTTATCATGAGGTAGACTTATGTGATCCCCTGCAGGCACGTTTCCGGCGCAATCATCTTCACCATTATTTGGGTACATCCAGTCTTCGTCGGTCGGATGAAAGTGAGCAACTCGTTCGTTAGGTTCTGCAGCTTCAAATATTGTTTTACCGTGATACGGCTCGTGGCGCTCCCACTGTTGATGCCCTAGTTTTTCCAAAACACGGACATCCCACGCGAGGGGATAGCTTCCATAAGGTTTCGTTTCGACGTTGTTCCAAAACATGTACTCCTGGCCTTTTCCGCTAGTCCACGTCGTCTTGCATGCAACTGAGCAGGTTTGACAGGCAATGCACTTGTTCAGATCGAAGACGATTGCCCACTGGCGCTTGGGTCGATTTTCTTCGTAGGGATATTCCATTTCACGATTGAGATGCCAGTTCTTTACTTTTGCCATAAATCACACCTTCTTTTTCATAAAGCGGCCCTTGAGGTATTCTTTCATGGCCTTGTTTTCATAAGTCGGACGAAACCCAAGAGAGGCTGGGCGCCAGAGTCCTTGCCCATTCATGCCACCTGCATCTGCTTTTGTGATTTTCACAAATGCTTCTCGTGGCGCACCAACGGGGCAGTGAATATCGGGCTCAAATCCTTTCCCCATTCCCTGACCAAACATTCCCTTGTGAACTAAAGACTCCGTCATGAGGGTGGGCCTAAGCCAGGCACGTGTCGCACTTTGGTGGCTGCCATAGCGGTACATTGCCTGATAATTTGTTTCTGAACTTTTCGCGAGACCATCTGGACGAGACTCGTGGGCGCGAACGCTGCCGGTGGTTGCGCCGTACATATTATGCCAGGTTCGGGCAATACCTCGCGGAGTTCCTGGATAGTACCGGGCCCTCAGCATCAGCCTTGCGACCTTGTACTCTTCAGTGCCTTTCTTCCAACCTCGGTATGGACGATCTTCGGGGTCGGCATCGATGTAGACATAATCTCCATCTTGCACGCCCATCTCTTTGGCATCGAGCGGGTTGATGTCAACATAGCCCTCAACATTTGATGGCATTCGCTTGTCGTGGCGATAGACGTCACCAAAAGGCCCAAACCAAATTGCCGTATAGTCGGTGTCGATCGGCGTCGAATGCGCACCATGACGATACTTTGGAGTATGATAAACATGGGTGTGCAATTTCAGCCGCAGCGGATGCTTCGTTGCTGTCAGCGCTTCAGGAGATCTCAAAACATTTCGCACCTGTCTGGTTTCTACGGATACGTCACTTGTTGGAACTCCATAGTCTTCAGGACTCTTTGGCCGAATTGCTTCGTGAGGGTGCGCAACCAGAACGTTTGGCTCATAGGGAGTGGAATCCACTGGCTCACGATAGACGACCATGTTCTCGCCTCCGTCAATGAACTCAGGTTCTGGGCGGTAGAACTCAAGTCGCCCTGATTTTGTATGCCAAGGCTGCTCAGACCGAGCCTGCTCCAATGAAGAGACCCTTGGATAGGTTCGCGTGTTCACTAGCGCTGGAATCCCTTGAGCTGCCTTTTCTTCCAGCTCGGAGGCTTTGTAGCCCTTGAGATTGGCTGAGTTATCGATGATGCGCTGTAGGTATTCATGCACGTCACCACCTGACGCGAACTTCCACATCTGTTTCATTCGAGGTTCACCTAAAAGTTCGCCCAGTTTTTCTGAGACTCCAGCGATCACTTCGATGTCAGTACGGGTATCGAAGATTCGCGATAGCGGTGTCCTTGGATAAATTTGAACGAACGGATTTGTGCATGATCCGCACATGTCGGGAGCCTTAAATTCAGCCCAACTGTCGACTCCAAAAACAAGGTCCGCATATTCACAAGAACCAGTCCACCACCAGTCGGCGTATGCAATGAATTCGATTTTTGGAAGCGTGTTATTCACAACGTCGAAATGCCACTTGACGTTCCCAATCACCGAATTCGAGTTGTTGAGCCACATAGCCTTTGTAGGAGTTGGCATGTGTCCTTCGCCGGTGAATAGTTTTTTCCCAACACGAAGAGGGCGATCACCGTAGTTGTAGTAATGGAGAGATTCGTAGTGGAGATATTTTTTGATCTTGGGTTGACCACCTTTACTCAACTCTAAGTTAAATGGATCCTCGACAGCGTAAGATGGAATTCCGCCAAACAACGCCGAACGATAATTCCCTGCATAGCTACCGACGTTGCCACCAGGAAATCCGACATTTCGCGTAAGGGCGGCTACTAGAAATATCGCTCTATCTTTGAGATCCGAATTGAAGAATTGGTTAGGTCCCATGCCGCAGGCAAATAGGGTTTTCTCCTTGTTTGCAGCGATTTGCTGCGCAAGCGAAACAATAGCTGATTTGGGAGCGCCGGTGACCTTGGAGGTCTGAGCTGGAGTGAAATTTTTATTCAAATATTCTTCGGTCAAATTGAAGATCGAACGGACCCGAACGCTCTTTCCGTCTAGCAATTTCACCGTAAGCCCAGCTCGAAGATCTGGAACAATCTTTTTTTCCGTCAATTTCGATCCAAAATCATCGCGGGTCACTGCAACTAATTTGAGCGTCTTCGCATCGCGAACAACATAAGATTTAAAGAGATCGCGCATATTCTCTGGAGCAAACTGCCCAGCATTTTCAACTCCCGACGGATTTTTCTCTCCCTTCTTGATAAATCGAATGGACTTCAAATTGGGCTCAGTAAACCCTTCGATGACCTCTTCTGGCCGAAGCGGTTGGAGATTATCCATGCGCACTAAAAACGGCAGGTCCGTATTGGCTGAGACGAACTCTTGGTCAAAGAGTCTCTTAGAAATGATCACTTGCGCGAGTCCTAGAGCAAAGGCGGGATCTGTTCCTGGTCTAATCACCGCGACTTCGTCCACCTTCGATGCCGTAGCGCTATATTCAACGGTTACGGCAAACGTCTTCGCACCTTTTAATCTTGCTTCTGTAAGCCAGTGAGAGTCGGGCATCTTCGTTGTGATCCAGTTCATCCCCCAGGCAATAATAAGGTTGGCATGTTCCGTGGAAAAAAGATCGAAGTCATTGGTTTGTGATCCAGTGACCATGGGGTGCCCTGGAGGAAGATCTGTATGCCAGCTATAACTATCCCAGCCCCTCGCTCCAATAGCCTTGTCTGGGCCAACCCCGCGTTGCTTCGCATCCATCAGTGCAAGCATGTTCGCAAAGCGATAGAGTCCGAAGATTCGGGTTGCACCTAAAAATGCCATTCCACCGCGTAGTTTAATTGTCTGGGTGCCAGCACCTTCAACGGCGTGAACCATGGCAGGGTCGTAGCCCTGTTTTGTGAGAAAATTCGTTCCCGCATCACCTTTGTAGGTGCTCGAAATATTCTCGAATGCTTTTGCAGCAATGGTGTAAGCGTCATCCCAACTTAAGCGAAGCCACTTGTCTTTGCCTCGTTGAAAATATTTCTGGTCAGGCGCTCCGGTGATTGGATCACGAGGAAACCCAGCATCCACCCATTCTTTAAATCCGCGACGCACCATCGGTGCTTTCACGCGACGATCTCCATAAAAACGTCGAACGAGCGCTAATCCCTTCTGGCAAATTCGAGGATCCCATCGATGCGAAGCCTTGTTGCCGTAAAGATCGGTTGCTTTGCCGTATCCGTAACTAGGGCCAATTCGAGCGACCACACCGTTTTTTACGTAGGCCTTGAGTAAGCAGTTGTGTGTATCGTTAGGCGCACAGAGAAATGTAAAATTAGAATCGTAGGAAAAAATATTTCGATATGCCTTTTCCCAGTCCCGATTGGGGTAGAAGGCTAATGGATTGTCCACATGAGTCGGCTTGAAATATCGAAGGGGTGCCCCAAACACAGTTCGACTCGAAGCTAGAGCCCCAGCAAGCGCCATCCCTTTTAAGAATTTTCGACGCCCCTCATTTGCTTCGTGTTGATTGTCGCTCATCTGCTGTCTCCTTCATTTTGATGTAGATCGATGGCTTCGCCAGTCGCGTGGGAAAGTACTCGACTAGGGGGCCACTCCATACTTAAATTTCCTAGGATAGCACCGCCGACCCCAGAACGGAGCGCAATGCATGTTCCCTCATGGTTCACTGCCCAAATTCCTTCGCTATTTGATTTTAGAACGATCGAAACAGTCCCGAGTTGAGATTGCACCACGACTCCAGGACTCATTTCGATTGATCGTCCAACAACGACCCACTCGTCCAATGCTTGTGGCAGGCTTTCTGTCTGCTTCTGTTCTGGAAGAGCTGTCTTAAAAATGTTCTTTACCGCAACAAGATCGATCTGGTCCGACACATCGTGCGAGAAGCGACGAAAAAACTCTCTGCGCGATAGGCCGCTCATGAAGCTCCTCCATACACGGCCAAAGGAGAGACGTCTTGCGTCTTCAAGGATGGAAACCGTTTAGATATTTCTCGAAGGAGTGACTCGTGCATGAGCCTGCCCCCTGCGCCACAAAGAACGCCGTCCTCAGTTTTGAGTTCGTAATAAAGTACCCCTTCGGAAAGTCCTGCGAAACGAAGTTGAACTTTCATCGACTCAAAGTACTTACGAACGTCTTGGAGTGCGGTCTCTAGATCAATAGGTAGTGCGCCAAACTTAGGCGTGACGGGCTCTAAATTTGAGGATGGGACGACTCTAGGAATAGAAAATTCTTCTGTAAAAAGAACGTCTACACACTCCGAGTCTCCGTGCCCGACGCTCCGATGGCGCGCCAACCGCTCGTTTTCACCAACGCCCATAATCAGACCGTCGAGGGCTTCGCGCCAGAAATCGCAAGCAAGATTTCCGACATCAGAAATAACTTCGCATCCGACTCGTTCAAGAACGAATGCAGAATTATGACTACGCCAACTGCCTCGAAAACAGGGAACGGGTGATGTCTGTAAAATCTCGACGAGATCTTGTACCTCGAGACTCATCCCAAGATAACGACTGGCACTCAATCCAAACTGTCGGCTGTAATCAAAGACCCGTCGCAGGAGAATCTCTTTATTCTCGGAGCGAATTTGCGCAAGCAATTGAGTTTCTGCGTCCACCGACGTGGATACACCAGCATCTTGAAGAACGGATCGAAGAGCCGAAAGACGGGCTCGTTCCCAACGACTTGAAAAGTCTTCGATATCAAAGCGCGGATGCTCAGAAAGACGCACAGATGCCTCACTCATAAATAGCTTGAATCCCAAATCTTAATCGACATGGTCTCAAACTACTCTCGGCTCGATGAATGAGGTATGATCTAAATCATACCGGTGTCGACTTTTTTCGCGCAATCTTGGAGGCGAACTTTTATGAACACACATGACGAAAAGTCTCTGAAGTTAGTCATCGCCGATCTCAAAGGTCTTCGATGCACCGCAGGACTATCTTCGGAAGCACAAATGCAACTCGCGTCGGTAGCGGTAAAGCGAAAATTCTCTTCTAATGAATACATTTGGGAAATGGGTGATCCCGGAGAGTTTATTGCTATTATCGTTTCTGGTCTCGTGGAAATTTCTCGATACACCAGTGCTGACGAGGAAATGACGATGGGAGTTTTTGGCCCCTCAGACGTCATCGGTCTCTCGGCAGTCATGAAAAAAACTGCGTACCCTGGAAGCGCTAAGTCGCTCATAAAGGGCTCAGAGTTGATTAAACTCTACTTCCGCCCAGTGTTGCAGGGCAAGGGAGCACAGATCGCAGAATTGCAGACGTGGATTCGAGAAATGGTTCTGCACCACGAACAAGTGCTTCGCGATAAGATTGATATGCTCAATGCAGGAAGCGTAGAAAATCGAGTTTTTGAGCTTTTGAACCACTTTATTCGGCGTTTTGGAAAACAAGAATCCCATTTGCAGTATTTTATTCCGATTCGGCTGACTCGTGCTCAAATCGGAAAACTGATCGATGTTCGAGTCGAAACCATTATTCGACTCATCAGTCGCTGGCAAAAACAAAACCTGATCACATGGAAAGAGACCGGGATTCTCATCGAAAATCTTCCCCTGCTCGAAAAGAGCTTATCGAAAAATAAAAAACTCAAATGAAGAAATTACGTGCTCCATCAATCGATCCTTATCAAGTTTTGTTTCCTCTTGGCCTTGTTCATGCCTTAGCGGGCACCACCGTTTGGATTTTATTTGCCCTAAACCTCGCAGCATATCCCGGTCAGACGCATCCCCACCATATGATGGGGGGATTTTTGCTTTCTTTTGCGGTCGGTTTTATGATGACTGCCATTCCAAGGTTTACAGGCGCTGCACGTAGCTCTAGGCCAGAGCTGTCATTGGCGACTATTCTTTCGGTAAGCTCTCTTTTCTTCCCAACTCCGATAGTCGCTCTTGGAATGCTACTTTTTATCTCAATTTTCTTCGTGAGACGTCTTGTTGCGCGATCTTTTTCTCCGCCACCGCATTTCTTGTTTCTACCTATCGGACTGATTCTCGGAATCACGGGATCTATATTAATGACTCTCGTTCAGTCGCAAACAATTGCGGCGACCTATGCGACTCCAGCCAAAGTATTTCTCTACCACGGAACGATGCTCGCCTTTTTACTGGGAATCGGAGCAAAACTCATTTCAGCACTCTTGGGGTGGACAGCACCTCCCACTCATCGCATCGAGCCAATAAAAAGTGCCAAATTCGCCCGAAAGTCTTCTCTAAGAAAATGGATCACCCCCAGTCTTCAAGCTGGGATTTTTCTTGTGGGATTTGGGGTTGAAGTGAGTTTCAGTGCTCCTATTGGACGCGGACTACGGGCCACATGCGCTACTTGGATAGCGATGCAGAATTGGCATCTGTATCGACGCCCCAAGACGTTGGGCAAACTACCCATATGGATCTGGATTTCAGCATGGGTACTTTTAATTGGGCTTTGGACGTATGCATTTTTTCCGGCTCTTGATGTTCACGCTGGCCACTTGATTTTCTTAGGTGGCTTTGGACTGATGACACTTCTAGTGGCGTCGAGAGTGACCCTAGCGCATGGCGGGTATCCGCTTGATCTTGAATCGAAGTCCCGAATCTATGCCATTACAGGTACGCTTGTTCTAGTGGCCGCTGCAACTCGCTTTATTGCACAATGGACCCCTTCTGTTTTTCAACACTTTGCTTACGCGGCAGCACTCTGGATTTTAGCGTTGATTACTTGGGGGAGCTTCTTTTTGCCTAAGATACTTCGAGGCATCTTATGATTTCTCCGTTTCCAAATTCGGGCTGCCCAACCATATATGGCCCGGTTAAAAGCCGCCGACACGGACGCTCGCTGGGTATTAACCTAGGGCTACCCGACACAAAAGTCTGTACGTGGGGCTGCGTTTATTGTCAGTGCGGTATGGGAGAACGAAGAGAGATTCAACTCGATGAACACGTTGTTGACTCCAAAAACGTCCTAGATCTTGTTCGGTCTACATTACGCACATCTGGTCCGCTGGATTCCGTCACAATTGCTGGAAATAGTGAACCCACCAGACATCCTGAATTTCTGACCATCGTCAAAGAGATGCTTGATCTCCGCAAAGAATTGAAGGCAAAATGGACGCTCAACTGTCTTTCTAACGGTTCAGAATTAGATCAACCTGACGTCAGGAGTGGGTGTAATCTCCTCGATGAAACCTGGATAAAATTAGACTGTACAATAGATGAAATGTTTCGCCGTCTCAATCGTCCGCTCTTGCGCATTGGCAACGTCGCTCAACATATAGAGAGAATCGGAAGCCTCCAGCGCGTATTTATTCAAACTCTAGTTTGGACTTGTCCAACTGTACCTGGGATCTCGAACTGGACTGAAAACAATAGAAAGGGACTACTTGAGGCCTTTCAGAAATTGCGACCACAAATGATCCACGTCACTACCGTCGCCCGAAGGCCAGCCGTACCTCAAATCGAGCCCGTTTCACGCCAGGAGTTAGAAGGTTACTCAGCTCTTCTCAAAAGAGAAGGATTAAACGCCGAAGTATTTCCTTCTTAAGGGAGTCTTCTATAAAGCTCAATCGCGCGTCCGATGGCTTCGCGGTTTGGTTTAAAACGAACAGAGATGTAGCCCTTGATGTTGCCATCAGCGCCGATGATCGGAAAAGCGGTGGCTTTTACCCAGTAAAATCCTCCTGATTTAGTTTTGTTCTTAACGTAGCCCTGCCAGACTTGTTTGGACTTGAGCACGTTCCAGAGGTCCTGGAATGCCTTCTTTGGCATATCTGGATGTCGAACGATATTGTGAGGTTTGCCTAGAAGCTCATTTGGATCATAGCCAGCGATTTTACAAAATTTTTCGTTTGCGTACTCGATGATACCCCGGGGATCAGTAATGGAAATTAAAACATCATGGTCCCCAAGGAGTGTTTCTCCCAGCGACTGCGAAAATCTCTCCTTATTTTCGTATTGGCTGCTCTCGCACAGAGGCGCAATTCGCTGCAGAGGGTCGTTGTTTTTCTCGAAGACGCCTTGAAACTTAAGAAGACCCATCAAGCTTTCAAAAGTAGTGCCAATCACAGAAATTTCATTGAGCTGAATATCTGATGCCGACATGGAAGAGTCGATTTTTCTAAGCTCGTCACGAGTACCCTCAAGGCGAAGCTGCATTTCTTGCGAAGACGCGACAATTTTTTCGGCACTAAGGCAGGATTTCTCAGACGAAGTTTGCGCTTCAGTCATGAGCCCGTGAACACTGGACAGCCGCTGAGATAGCTTAGCCACGGATTGAGTGACCTTGGATATGGTCTCTTGAATTTCAGAATTCACTTTTGCCGCATTTCGAGAAAGCTCTTTTACCTCGCTGGCCACAACCGCGAACCCTTTTCCAGCGTCTCCCGCGCGAGCCGCTTCGATGGTTGCGTTCAAAGCGAGAAGGTTTGTTTGTTTCGCAACAGCATCGATCGTGCGCAACAAATCTTGAACAGACTTGAAATCGCCCTCAAGTTGTTTCATCGCCGAAGTCGTGTCCATCACTTCTTCGGCACACTGCTTACTTTTTTCAGCATTGTCGCGAGTGACAGTGTTTACACCTCTTATATTGCCCTCGATTAAGGACAGAACCTCCGTCAGCGAATGAAACTCTGTCGAAATATTCTTTATTCCCTGCGTTTGAAACTCAAGACTCTCTTTGGTTCCGGATATCACCCGACTTAATTCTGTTCCAGCATGTTGAATGAGTTCCCATCGGATAGCATCTGACATTTTTTACCCCGCAGTTTCAATTTACGAAATTAAAAGTATTTACAATATTGTTCATTTCAAGAGTCGATTGCTGGATACGTCTCAGAAAATCAATTGCCTCTTCAAGTTCCCCAAGTAGGGCGCTAGCGGATAATCTTGAGTCTTTAAGCGGTTTGGATACATCTTTAATAAAGGCCGTCATTTCAGCAATATGCGTGTGGAACGCACTAATCATTACCGCATCCAATTTCGTAGTCTCGATTTTTGCGGACATTCGGATTACTTCGAGACCGTTAATTGCAATAGAAAGTTCTTCGGCTCGCGCTACAAACTGCTTGAGTTTAGCTCGTGCATCGATAAGAACCTTCCTTACAGTTTCAGTTGAACTGGAGATCAATTTACTTAACAGTGCAAAATTCTCTTTCAGTTCTGTTAATTCTTTCTGAGTCAAGTTTGTGGCAGAGTTTTGAATCTCAACCAAGAACGCCCTGATCATTTCTATCTGAAGTCTTGCGCCTCCAATCTGAAACTGGGAAGTCATCGCTGCTTGTTTCAGCTCGTTCATCGTCTTATTAAATTCTAAGATACCCTCATGAATATCGTTAGCAACCTTCCTAAAGCCATTTGAAACTTCAGAAAGTGTATGACCGCTTTCTCCAGCCTTTTCAGCTCCAATAGCCATATTGATTGAGAGAAAACCAAGTGATCGAAACGCCCGGGCAGTGAACTCAGCATTTTTGCGGATCACCTCACTCATCTCTACGAATTTTATCAATACTCCAAATGTAACTCCGTATTGATTCCCAATCGCACCGCTTCGCTCGATCGCACCTCTTAAAGAGCCGTCTTGATGATTCAGCTCTGCACCACCATGTTGAGCTAGATATTTGTCTCTAGATAAAAGCTCATTTACTAAGGCAGTCGACATAAACTCTTGATAATTATCAAACCCGAGATCCTTGACAGCCTTGGTCAGCATACTTAGAGCAGAGGCGACTCCCTTTTCTGTTTCTTCAGAAAGAAGAGCCTCATACAGCTTTTGAACAACTCCAAACATGCCGGATGTCGGCTTTAACCTAATAGAAAGAAAGCCATCCGAAATTGGCCAGACAACAGCAAAAACCCAATAGAAGCATCCGCTCCTGGACATATTTTTTACATACGCGCCGATTGGTTCACTTTTTTGAATGGTATCCCAGAAAAAATGAAATATTGTTTTTGGCATGTCCGGATGCCGGACAATGTTATGAGCTGAACCAATCAGGGCGTTCTTTTCATACTGACTTATTCTCACAAAAACTGCGTTTCCAGACAGAATGACTCCGCGTTTATCGGTTTTAGAAAAAAAGAGTTCATGCGGTCGAAATGTAGTTTCTTGATCAAGGGGTTGCACTTTTTTCATTTTTCACCTGACAGACTTCCCGAAGAGTTTCAATAAATAGCTCCGAATAGTTGGTATTGGTTTCGATCGATCCAAAGAAAGGGTTCATCATGCACATGCGAATGAGGGTGACCTCGTCAGCGTCTCTAGACGCAGACCATTTTGACGTCCAATACTCTAAATAGGCTTGATATGATTTCCAACGAAGAGTCGTTTTAGACACGATGAAGGCGCCGTTGCCTCTTGGAGAGAAGGCCTCAAATATTTGTAGCGTTCTTTGATTTGACGCAACCAGCGACTCTTCTTGCCTTGCGCACGTAAAGCATAAAACGTTGGTATCGCAGCCCGGTGCGAGTTGAATGGGTAAATCAGAACTTTTAATCTGCGACTCTAAATCCCTGCGAATCCGTGTTGTTCTTTCAAGCAAGAGTCCATAACCATCTGAATGCAAACCCATAGTTTTTACCGCCATCCAAGTCGCCACAGCTCCGGCAGCAGAGCGTGAGCCTTCGATCGTATATGGACCTCGATCAATCGTCTCATCAAAGTCAATATAGGGGGCGTCCTCGAATGCGCTGAAATAGTAATCTCGTTTGCTTCGGGCGAGAAATGTCCCAGACGCGTAGGGTACATAACCCAACTTGTGTGGATCCAGGGTAATCGACGTAACTCGTGGAATCGCTGCAAGAGCACGCAAGCTCTCGGGAGACAAAACTTTTGTTTTATCTAGATCTAACGTTCTGAACAGACCACCGTATGCCCCGTCAACGTGGTGCCAAATATGAATACCGTTGTCCCTCTCCCAAGCGTCTAAAACATCTTGAACTTCATCTACTGGATCGATTCCACCTAGCTCCGTGGTGCCTAGAACCGATACAACGAGCAAAATGGGGCGCCCCTTTACCACAGCAAGGTCAAGAAGCCGTCTCAAATGTGGGATCGACAATTTCCCACGAATATCCAGAGGTATTGACCAAAGTGAGTCTCGGCCAAGACCTAACAACTGACAGCCTTTCTTCCAGGAATAGTGCATATTTTCGGGGGCAAGAATGACTGGACCTAAAAACTCTTTCCCGCTCAATGCCCCAATTTTTCCAGCAAGAGCTAGGGGGTTAGAAAAAGTGAAATTCCATTCCGCTATTTCTGCGGCGCTCCTCCCGCCTTGCCGATTGGCGTCATTAGTTGTGTCAAATTGTTTCCATCCCGCATGAGAAGCGAGAAATGGATCAAACGAACCACCGCCATTTGATGCTCTGAGTTCTGCCGCGGCGGCCAGCCAAAAGGAATAACGAGCATAAGCCCGAGTCAGAGCCTCTAGGTTTGCGACCGTTCCACCGGAGGTAAAGTGGCCCGTCGATCTTTCCTTCGAGAACCCCACCATTGAAAGAAGGGACTGCACGGCCTCTTCTTCAATTTTTATTCCCACACGAGAAGACTCCCCTGAAATATTGTTTGGATTATGGAGAAGCGTGACGATGTGACCAATCAAAGCCGGCAACGATATTTCTGAAAACATATGCCCCACGTATCGTGGAGAAAACTTAGGTACTTCGCTTTCAAAACGCGCTGCCAACTCGAGTGCAACTTTTTCAAACTTCTCCTTCCGACTTACGAACTCGGGCGAATTCTGATCATCCTCAGTAATCGCTTTCCCGTCTTGAGGAAAAAGAGATTTTCGCCATTCTACCCAACGGTCAAGAATTTCATGAAGCAGAGTGGATACCCAAGGTGAGTTTTCGGCCTGAGGTCCAAGAAAAAAGCTCTTGAGCGCGATTTCTCGAGGATCACATTTTTTTATGTGAACTAGTTTGTCCTTGGGCATTAAAACATTCTCTCATCAAACGGCTGCTTTTAAATATGATCCAAATCATAATCATGCTTTGGGAAAATGAAGACTGAAGGTCGACCCAGCTCCTACCTTACTCGCAACGGAAATACGCCCTCCCATATCCTGCGTTAAAGTGAGAGCGAGTGATAGCCCCAGACCAATTCCTTTCCCGATGTCTTTGCTGGTAAAAAATGGTTGAAAGATCTTCTCAAGGTCTTTCTCATCGATTCCACACCCCGTATCTTGGATCGTGATCTTGATCTCAGAATCCAGCTCCTCGGCGTTTATAGAAATTGTGTGGACCTTTGTCTCAGAGAGCTTTTTTTGCGACGCTTCAATTGCATCAATCGCATTGTCTAAAAGGTGAGTAAGAATTTGCTTCATGCGATGGGGATCGGCCTTTATGGGCGGATGTTTCAAGAATTGAATCTTAAAAACAATATCAAGATCCTGGGTCTTTTGTTCAAAGTGACTCTGTACTTCCCTCAACAAGGGGCCGACTTCAACCTCTTTCAAGTCTAGCCCTTGAGAGGTTCTGCAAAACTGCAGCAAGTACGCCACGCACTGCTGAATACGATCCACCTGCTCAATGATGGTCTGAGTTCCTATTTTGATCGCAGATTGACTCGGTGGCTGCGTGGCAAGAAGCTCTGCCCTTCCACGAATAACGGCCAGCGTAGTTCCTATTTGATGGGCAAGTCCCTCTGAAAACATCCGAATCGCTGAAAGATTGTCGTACTGCCGCTGTTTTTGTTCCGATTCTTTGTGAGCTCTAAAGTCGGTCGCGATTCCGACGTATCCGTAAATAGACTGATCCGGATGTCGAATCGTCGTAATCATCAGAAATACGGGAATCAATAGACCACTCTTGCATCGATTAACGACTTCGCCCTTCCAATGAGCGATCTGAGGGTCGGTGATCGAGTTCCATATATTTTCGTAAAATGCTGCATCATGCTTGCCCGACCGGAGAATCTTCGGCGTTTTACCAATGACCTCGCTCCTATCGAATCCGAAGAGTTGCTCCCAAGCCGAATTGACGTAAATGATTTTTCCCGAGTGATCCGTGATCATTATTGCGTCGTTGCAGTCCGCAAATCCCCGGAAATAAATGCTGCTTGGATCGGGCTCGACACGATAGGTCATCGTAGTTAGGTGCCTCAAGCCCAGTGCCCGGCGCTGAAACCAAAATCCGTCATTAGCGAATCAAGCGATATTCGTAGCCGATCAGGCTCCCTTTGAAGAAGCTTTATCAATAGTTTTAAAAGATCATCGGTAGTAATGATCCCAGAAGCAACATGACCAGGATCCATCACAAGAAATGCCGAGACCTTTTCCTGCAGCATCCTTCGGGCTACTTCTTCTACTAGGACACCTCTCGAGACAGTACGCACGGGCCAGGTCATGAAATCCTTCACAAGAAAACTTTCATCGAACTCTACTGCTTCTTCAAAATCCCTGGAAATCTCGGTCTTCGGTGTCATCGCCCTCTGCAAGTCTCGATCGCTCAGAATCCCGATGATTTCACCCGTTCCATCGCTGACGGGAAGATGGCGGATCTTTCGATCCTGCATGATCTGGTAAGCCTTCCGTACAGAGTCATCTAACCGCACTGTAACGAGTTTTTTGGACATGATTTCGCCCGCCACTTTATCCATATGAGACACCCTTTCCAAAGCTGGGGACAAAACGTCCCGTCATTGCCTTGATTGTGTTGCCTGTATTGATTATTGCGATTGACATGCCAACGAGCGGTGAAGTGAGTTCATTTCTTCCTATGCGGTGATCGGGCGTGGCGAAATCTAGACTCGAACGACGAGCCCTTGGGTGGTGAGAATATGATCTAGATCATACGTACATCCCATGTTCGGTGCTAATCTTATTGAACAACGAAAGAAGAGGAAAATGCAGCTCAAACAATTTCTTGTTTTTGGAAAAACAAGCCAGACATTGCTGATATTCGTTATCCTGTCGATCGCTTTTTTTTCTTTTCCGGCAGCCGCAGATCCGTCACAGAGTGAGCGAAAGGTAGACTCTCAAGAGACTTCGAGCGCTCAGAGTCAAGCTACTCCGATTCAACCTGCGCCATATACCTTACCTTGGCAGCTTCGCTCAGTTATTCCCGCAAATGTCGCAAGATTAGATTCTGCGGTCGCTTTCTACAACGATAAGAACGGAAATTCGGGAGGACTTGCCTCAGCCAGTGTTCTTACGGGATCTTATAAATTGATTCCAGACCTAGCGATTCTGGCTCGACTTGGAATGGTGAACAATAATCCACCCAACACTGCTCCCAGTGGAACTTCCTTCGTCAACCCTCTTCTCGGTGCAGTTTACTCGCTAAACCTCTCGAGCGAATTTCGGATGGGCTTTTTTCTGGGTGTAACGGCTCCGATTGGATCGGGCGGAGGAAACTATCCCGATTCTAATATCCAGGCGGCCAACTCCGCAGGTCTACTTGCACGCTCTGCGATGGATAACGCCCTATTTGCAGTGAATTACTTCACTGTGATCCCCGGGGTGGATCTCGCCTATATCTCCCATGGAATCACGATTCAACTCGAGGCCACCGTGCTCCAACTGACCAGAACACGCGGAGAACAGATCGACAAAGACACTTCTCGTACAAATTTCACATCGGGTCTGGCCGTTGGTTATTCGGTTGTGCCCTTACTCTCTGTACTAGGTGAGCTGCGATACCAGCGGTGGTTGGATAATGCGACTGTCTCGGCGGCAGCAAGTCCGGCGGTCGAAAATCTTTCATTTGCTATCGGTCCTCGATTCACAGTTAAAACTGGAACCCTCACTCTAAAACCAGGCATTGCCTACGCGCAGGGTTTAGCCGGAGCGATGGCAAATGGGAACTATACGTATCCAACAAATAGTGACAAAGTTATTTTTATAGATCTTCCAGTAGTTTTTTGATTTTTGGGCTGACTTTCAAAAGAAAGGCGATCAATGAGCGGTATTACTTTTTTTCAAAAACTGAGCTTAATATGTCTCACCGTTTCGACGTTTGCGAGTCACTCGAGTTGGTCCGCATCCGACTTTGAAAATCGGGATGATAAAATTGAAGGCCAAGAGGTAGCTGTCCTAACAGATGCACCAAATGTGCCGCCACCAATTTCTCGAAAACATGCGACCAAGGTGATCGTCAATCTGGAGGTAAAAGAAGTGCAGGGACGCCTTGCAGACGGGGTTCAATACACGTTTTGGACTTATGGTGGAAAAGTCCCCGGAAAATTCATTAGGATTCGAGAGGGAGATCTTGTTGAGTTTCACCTTAACAATCACCCCAACAATAAAATGCCGCACAATATTGACCTTCATTCTGTCACAGGACAAGGCGGTGGGGCTGGCGCTTCGTTAACAGCACCAGGACATAGCTCAGTCTTTTCATTTAAAGCTTTGAACGCCGGTCTTTATGTCTACCATTGCGCTACAGCACCGGTCGCAATGCACATCGCCAATGGCATGTACGGACTGATTTTGGTGGAACCTAAAGAAGGTCTCCCCAAAGTTGATCATGAGTACTATGTGATGCAGGGAGATTTCTACACGAAAGGTCCAAACGGTCAGCAAGGTCTTCAGCCCTTCAACATGGAAAAGGCGATTCAGGAACGACCAGAATATGTTGTTTTTAACGGCTCTGTCGGTGCACTCACTGGAGATGCGGCACTAACTGCAAAGACCGGCGAAACGGTTCGTTTGTACGTAGGTAACGGTGGCCCTAATCTCAGCTCGTCATTCCACGTCATCGGAGAAATCTTCGATCAGGTCTGGGCTGAAGGAAATACCAGCCACGTTACCCAAAACGTACAAACGACCGTCGTGCCTCCAGGCGGTTCCGCCATCACTCAATTTCGCCTGAATGTTCCGGCCACATATATTCTTGTCGATCACGCATTAACTCGTGCTTTCAATAAAGGCGCGATTGGCATGCTCAAGGTATCCGGGTCCGAAGACAAAATTGTTTATTCCGGAAAAGTCAGCGATGAGGTGTATATGCCTGAGGGAACAAACATCCGGGTTACTGAGCAGCTATCCAAGGCTGCTCCTTTAGCGAAGTCCAAAACCGAACGCATCGAGCGGGGACGCATCATTTATACGACGAACTGCATGGCCTGCCATCAAGCTAATGGTGAAGGAATTCCAAACGCATTTCCGCCTGTGGCGAAATCAGACTACCTCAATGCGGATAAGATTCGGGCGATCAAAACCGTGACTGGCGGCCTACAAGGTGCGGTCACAGTAAACGGAAAAGTTTTTAACGGCGTGATGCCAGCGTGGACATTATCTGATGAAGACGTGGCCAACGTTCTTACCTATATTTATAATTCTTGGGGTAACTCTGGAAAAGAAGTTACGCCTGCGGAAGTGAAGACACATCATGCAGCGAAAAAGGGATCCGCTGGCAACGTTCAAGAGTAATCAAAGGCTGTTTGCCATTTCTTCAATCGCCTTATTACTGGGACTTGTAGGTTTCACACCAGCATATGGCGGCGTCAGTCAGCAACGCTTTATCCCGGCTGGAACCTATGTCCCCTTTTTTATTTCGAGAGATCCGACGAAAAAATCTACCGCTGAAACAGTACGAAAACCTACCCCAGTTCCTGCTTTCTGGATGGATAGCTCCCTTGTAACAAACAAAGATTTTCTAGAGTTTGTAAAAAAGCACCGCGATTGGCGTCGTTCACAAATCGCTCGGGTTTTTGCGGATGAGTCGTATCTCAAGCATTGGCGGTCGGATGTTGTTCTAAATAAGCCAGCAGATCTTGATCAGCCCGTCACCAATGTCTCATGGTTTGCCGCCGCTGCCTTTTGCCACTCACGAGACAAGGAACTACCCACGACGGATCAGTGGGAATATGCCATTGAAGATGCGGGACGACACTCGGAGGACGTCAAAAAGAAAATTCTTTCCTGGTATAGTGCACCTAATCCCAAAGTCCTCAGAGAAGTGAAGCAACACTCGCCAAACGGCTACGGCATTTATGACCTTTACGGCTTGATTTGGGAATGGACGCAGGATTTTAATAGCGCAATGATCGGATCAGAGCTTAGAAGCGACGGCACAAAAGACGAGAATTTATTTTGTGGAGCAGGTAGCGCAAGCGCAACAGATGCCTCTGATTACGTAAAATTCATGAGATACTCGTTTCGCAGCAGCCTGCGGGCTGACTACACGACAGCAAATTTGGGCTTTAGATGTGCTCGAGAGGAAAAGAAATGAAATTAATCCCTATTTTAGGATTGCTCGCGATTTCAGTCTCACTGTCTGGTTCAGTTTATAATCAAGCTGTCGCGGATACTCTCAAAAACTTACCGCTAAAGAGTCGCTCGATCTACCAATCGAAATCCCAGTGGGAGACTCAAGATGGAGACAAAACCGGACTGGAAAAACTACGTGGGAAGCCTGTTGTTGCAGCGATGATTTATACGAGTTGTCAGGCCTCTTGCCCACTTATGATGTCCGATCTTAAGGCAATTGAACATGGTCTTTCGGTTGATGAAAGAAACGGAGTCCAATTTGCGGCGTTCGCATTTGATTCAAAAAAAGACACTCCAAACCAACTGAAGTCCTTTTCCGAAAAGCATGGAGTCAGTCTTGCCCGTTGGACCTTTTTTCACGGATCGCCTTCGAGCGTAAGGGAGTTAGCCGCTCTTTTGGGAGTGAAATTCAAACAACTTGAAGACGGCAGCTTCGATCACTCGAACGCAATCAGTATCTTAGACTCTGAAGGAGTTATCGTTCGACAACAGTTAGGGCTCAGACAGAATCCCGAAGAATCGATAAAGACACTTCAGCGGCTTCTGGATCATTAAAAAACAACCGCGAATTTTGGGAGGAGTTAAAGTTGACTACTTTCTGGCAACGAAGTTACATTTGCGTAATTCGGATTCAAGGTCCATAGCAAGTCGCCCCTAAGAAAAAAGCTACGCCTCCCTCGCAAAGGCAACGACGTGTCCATCGGGATCGAGCGCGTATGCAACAATATCACCCCAATCTCTTCGCATAACTCCACTGAGCTCCTTTGCTCCCATTTTTATTGCACGCTCATGATAGACACGAGGATCATCCACCTTGAGATAAATTTCAGCTCGCGGAACCCCATTCCCCTGTTCTGGGTCAGGAAGAGTCTCACCCAAGAGACGCTTGATTCCGCGCTCAGGCATGAGACCAAGAATGCACCCGTCGTTCAATTCAAATTCGGTCATCCCTGGGACATCGAGAGTCGGCATTAGACCAAGAACCGTTGCATAGAACTTCGTGCTCTGCTCTTGGCTTTTAACGTAAAGAATTAAGTTTGCTTTCATCGAAATACACCTTCGTCCAAACTCCGCTCAAGCGTGGTCTATCAAATTCTGTCGTCCTTGTATTCATATCATCATGAAAAATGACCATTGAATGTACCATGGTACAGGGTTGTTATTCTGGGTTTATGAAGCAGTCGGGAGTATTTACAATTGGCTCACTAGCTGACGCCGCAGGCGTAGGCATTCAGACCGTCCGTTTCTACGAACGCAAGGGCCTACTCAAGCAGTCTATCCGCCGCGGATCGGGCGATCGCCAGTATGCGGTGAAGGATGCCAAGCTCATCCGCTTTATTAAACGTGCTCAAGACTTGGGCTTCACGCTCAAGGAAGTCAAAGCGCTACTTGATCTTCAAGCCATAACAAAATCGGCATGTGCGGATGTAAAGAAAAGTGCTGATCAAAAAATAGACGAGATCGAAGGCAAGATCAAAGACCTTAAAAAAATGCTGCGCCCACTTCACGAAATTGCGGATTGCTGCGCAAAAGGAAAAGCTACTTGTGGTGTCTGCTCGATCCTCGATTGCTTCGAGGGAAACTGTTGAACTTTTAAAAGGAGGCCCTATGGCCAAGAAAAAGAAGGAAGAAAATAAGTGTGAATGTACGCCGTGTTGTTGTTGCTGTAGCTGTAAACCGGATGCCGGTTGCTGCAAAAAAACTGAATAGTGTCAGTAATGCGATCTCAAATCAGTAAGGCGATAGCCGAAGCTATCGGAACATTTGCATTGGTATTTGTGGGATGCGGAGCTGTCATGGTGAGTGAGCGATTTCCTGGCTCACTTTCGGGCTCCGCAATCCCGCTTGTTTTTGGTTTGATCGTCGCAGCAATGATCTACGCTGTTGGCCATATCAGCGGCGCTCATTTCAACCCCGCCGTCACGCTGGCTTTCGCTGTGGCCAGGCATTTCCCAAAACGAGAAGTCCTAGCTTACTGGTTGGCTCAATTCGTCGGTGCCCTAGCTGCGATCAGTTTTCTCTATGCGCTTTTGCCGCCAGGCAATACTTACGGAGCGACGGTCCCGGCAGTTTCAATATTCCAAGCGCTCGGTTGGGAAACTGTACTGAGCTTCTTTCTCATGCTCGTCATCGTCGCTGTGGCAACAGACACCCGCGCCGTCGGAGTGATGGCCGGAGCTGCAATCGGAGCCACCGTAATGCTTTGCGCTCTAGTCGGGGGGCCAGTCACGGGCGCTTCGATGAATCCCGCGAGAACTCTTGCGCCAGCATTTTTCCAAGGCAGATTTGACGTACTTTGGATTTACCTCGTCGGTCCAAGCGTCGGAACGACGCTCGCGGCAATTTTATATGAATGGATTCGATGCGAACCGGAAAAGAAAAATGCGAAAGGATGTTGTTGATATGAAAATTCTTTTTCTCTGCGTGGCCAACTCCGCGAGAAGCCAATTAGCTGAAGGGCTTGCGCGAAAAATACTCGGTCCTGAAGCTGAAGTCCAGAGCGCCGGGAGCAAACCTAGCGGGTAAGTCAATCCGTTTGCAATTCAAGCCATGCGGGAAATCGGTGTCAACATTTCCGGTCACCACTCAAAATCATGGGATGATTTGCCACCACGCTTTTTCATCAACCTGGACTACGTGATTACTCTTTGTGCGGAAGAAATTTGCCCGATGATCACCGTGAAGGCTCAAAAGCTCCATTGGGGATTACCTGATCCAGCAGGACAGGGCTCGACGGATACAGAACGGCTTGGGGCGTTCCGAAAGACGCGAGATGAGATCAAACGACGGCTCGAAAACTTCAGAGCAAGCCTGAATTAATTTTTTTCGCGGACGGCATGGATGATCCCGTTCAAGACCGACGACACCCCCATCCCCCCGGTCGATGGGTTTATTTCTCCACTGGAAATGCCGCGCGATTCTAGCAAACAGAGCTATGTATAAAAAATGCGATCCTTTTTCATGGGCTGAAGAAATAGGAATTACTGCACGATTCCGGCTCCGATTTGTGGATTCAAGTTCCGAACCGAATCAAGTTCCAACCTAAACCCCGCTTTTCTTCAGAATCAACTCCTGGCAGTCTTGGTGAAGTTGACGGAGAGGAGATCCTTGGCATCATCAACATCGCTTGCGATGAACGTTATCGACGATGGCGTGCCGACGGGAGGCTCTTATCTTCCTCTTGGCGACCCGGAATAAAACAATTTCCTTCGGGAAATTGCCTTACTGCCGCCGAGCAACCCACGTCGTCATGGCTCTCATCACTTGAGGCAAAGCGAGCTAAGGTAAGCATCGCGGGGGACTCGGGGAAACTTGGGTTCCCCGTATTTATTGGTGACGATGACACGTCGCATTATTTTGCTTAATTAGCACTTCGCGGCGCTTGTGGTCTGTACCCAAAAGTACAGTTTGTGGTACAGCGAAAACGGCATTTCGCGGATCAGCAAAATCAATGAGTTGCGAAACAGATTTTGGAAGGGTTTTGGGTACACATGATTCCGACTCGTTTAGTCGAATGAATTCGTTAAATACGTAGAATACGTACAATACGTACTACGTAACGAGATGAAAAACGACTTCTGGCACTTTTGGCACCTCGGTTTTAGTAAGAATCTGTCCCAGGAGAAGGAATCAACGGGTCGGAGAATTCGACACCAATGCTTTTTGAACGCTGCCCTTAGCGACCCGAAGCTTTGTAGCAATCTGCCGAATCGAGAGGCCATCGGCACGAAGTCGATGAATAGCTGCGTCATCACGTTCTTTTCGGCGTCCCAGCTTCCGACCCCGCTTTTTTGCATGAGCCAGACCCGCACGCACTCTCTCACGAATGAGACTTGCCTCGAATTCACCAAACGCGCCTAGCAAATGGAGCATGAGGCGTCCGGCGGGAGTTGAGAGGTCGAGATTGTCTTTCATCGACACAAAGTCAACCTCGTGGTCCCGAAGAGTTTCCAGGAGAGTCAGGAGGTCTTTCAGTGAACGGGCAAAGCGATCCAACTTCCACACAAGGATGACTGTAAACTTGCCTGCCGCCATGTCGATCAACATTTGCTTGAGCTGCGGGCGAATGGCGGTGGTTCCTGTGACTTTCTCTTCGTAGACTTGATGAATTTCCCAGCCCTTACCGATGGCGAATTCCGTTAGTTCGCGAATCTGTAAGCTGTAATCTTGCTGTTCAGAGGAAACTCTGGCGTAAAGGGCAACCCGCTTTTTCATGATTCCAATTCTTCCGATTCCTTCACCTTCGCGTGAACACGATGGATCTCAGCGCCTAAATCCACAGCGCCATACTTGCAAGGTCGAAGGCTACGTCCGAAGAAGTAGTTTTCGCGCACGACCTTTCGGTCGAGGTAGTCATCAATCATGTGGGAAATCTCTTCGAGGCTTTCCACGTCAAAACATTCCAGGTCTTTTACGTTGAGAAGCAAATTTGCGATCATCCGAAGCCTGTAGTCGTCACTGCAAACGATATCCAGGTAACGCATAGCGGTCTTCTCGTATTTCGAGCAACAAGGTTTGATCAATAGTTTGGACTTCGGCATGAGGCACTTCCTGAATACGCATTATGCCAGATCAATCCAGTCTATTCAATAAAAATGTAGTACATAGCATACTACATATTAAGCGTCTAAAATCGCTTACATTTCGTATGTCTTTGGGTACACTAAAGGTATGACATTCAAAATCGACACCACCAAGATCAAGAAGAAGGCTAGACCAAAATCATTTCGGATCACCTATGAACTGATCGAATCTTTAGAGAAGATTGCCAAGAAGCATGGCATCTCGGTCAATGAGGTCGTTAACCAAATGCTTCAGCACTGTGTAGATGAACATGAAAAAAAGAAATCATGAGGATACTGAAACTATCGACCCCACGAGCATCGCAAGCCTGGTAGAAGGCGGTGCCTTTGAAAAGGCTGTAAAGAAGGTTCCAATCGAATATTGGTCGTGCAGTGAGGAAGAGCTGGAAAAATTGGCCAAGCCTTCCCGAACAGACTATGCCCTGCGAGTCGCGTTCTGGAATGAGGTTCGGCTTTCAGGCGAATATGCCGCTCCCATCAAGCCGCAAAGAATCTACCAAGGAATCTGCTCGTATGCGAACTGGCACCAAAACATGCTGTCAGTGCCCGCAAAGCTTGCTTGGCTTTTACACCCCTTGCGAGATTACGAGAAATGCTTGGAACCACTACTTGCCGTCATGGTCCAGCGCTATTGGGAAATCATTCAGCTCCCCATCTACGACGAAAAGGGGAAGGTGATGGTTTCTTCGGCAAAACTCATTTTGCAGCTTGGAAAGCAACTCGAAGATCGCCTTCTCGGAAGTTCCGTACAACGCATCGCAAGTCAAACCATGCAGGTTCCAACCCAACCTAAAGACGAATTCAGCCAGCAGCCAGGAGAAAGCGTTCAGGCCTATATGGAAAGACTTGAACGCGAAATTCAACGCTTGGATCGTGAGGAACGAGAACTCATGCACCTTCCTCCAATCGAAAATTGATTTTATTTCGCTGCACGCGTTCGCGGCGTGGAATATCCCCCGGACAACACTTTTCAGCATCGCTGAAAACCACCCTCAAAATCAGGTTTTTCATTGTTGTTTCAAGCTGTTCCGGAGCAATTTCCTCTATTTCGATGCAAGGGGCACCCCCATAAATAGTTACATGCTGCGCAAAGATGTTTTTGGGTAACTTGGCCATCTCCCCAGGCACCTAAAAACATGGTCATCTTGGCCAACATCGCACTGCGGCTCAATACAAGTGAGCCGGTACGGAAACAAAAAATGTTTCCAAACTTTGTTTCCACGAGATGAAATGTTTCCGGCAACAAACTAAGCAGCGACTAAGCCCTTAAGAAGATTGATATTGTAGAATGGATTTTCCAAGAAGAAAGTTCTATAAGACGCCACTAGGGTCCACCATTTTTTGGTTCTTCAATTTTTCCTTTTCCTACAGAAATTGAATTTTTACTTTTATTATTGTGACGCCACTAGGCTATCCGCCATTCTAGTGAGCGGCCCGAGCAGCCTTTTTCTTTTCTCTTTTAGCCTGACAAGCCTGCGCTACAGAGCTATCGACAGTCACACCAGGAACCGACTGACCTTTTAACACGGGCCACATACAATCTTTAAAAAAACCCTTCTTTTCTTTATATCCGCCTTTGACAAAGCCTGCTGCTTTACAAGCGTCTAGTACGACTTTACAGGAATCTTGCTCTACACTTTTTTGTTCGTTAGCCCATGCAAGAGCTGAAATGAAAAGTATGACTGCAATCAAAAACTGAGTTACTCAGCACTTCCCGACTGGGACACAGCACGATCGTTTTGTTGAATTAAATTTTTAAAATCTTGATCGGTCAACTCTTTCACCCCATTTTTATTATAAAGTCGCGCCGACTCTATACGAAAGTCCCCCACTTCTCCCCCTCGAAGACGCTGTTGAATCACCCAGGAAAGCTGACAACCTGGCGCATCAGTCGACACATATAAGTGAGTCATCTGACCTAATTTTTTCTTTTTTATTTTTTGCAGGTCTAAAATTTTTTCGTAAGCTTCTCGAACTCCTGGAGCAAAATCGCTCAAACGACAATCAGGATCTTCTTCTAGGGCTGGATTTAAAGTTTTTGTCGAGGATTTTCCAACCGATTTCCTAGCGGATGAATCTGCCTTTTGACGAAAAAGTTGCGCACCTAAAACACCCTCCAACTCAGAATTCACTTCACTCATATCTTTTTTCTGAGCCCACCAAGGCTGCGTCCTGAGATTCAACAAACGAGGATTAGCCCCTTTTTCTAAAAGTTTTTTTAAAATTTCTTCGTATTTACCTAGATTCTCAGTCGCCCTACTGAGCGATCCATTGAGCTTCTCAGTCTCTTCGGGTGTGTGCACAAGGGCTAACTCATCTTCGAATTCTTTTTGATTGACCATCTTGAGGCGTAAGATATTGACAAAATTATCAAATGCACTGGATTTCAAACCCGCTATTTCTACCGGTTCATTTAAATCAAACTGAGGGTGATTATTTAAAAATTCTTCGATGAGATCAGGCTCTCCTGTCAGCAAAAGATCGTCAAATTCAAATCGGTCACTTTGTCGCGGAGCATAAGATAAGAGCGGTTTTGAACGCTCGCCAACACGCTCATCATCCGACCATGCGTTGTGATAAAATTTTACGGAAAAAATCACCATTCCACCGATTAGAAAACTCCAAATCATGCGGCGATTGAGTCTCAACTTTAAATCCCCCATTTCTTTTTTAAAAAAACTTTTTTAAAATTCTATCAAGTTAATAAAAAAAAAATCCAGCAATCCCTCTCAGAGAGATCAATAAAAGTTACCACAAATAGCTCTTTCGAATGGGCTTGCACTACCTATCTCTCGAGGATCATGCGAAAGTCAGTACAAAGACTAGAGAGTTGCTTACGGATGCAACCTAACAAAGAAAATGTGTTTTCAATAACCAAACCAGGGCTGCTCTTTCCAGAGCTCTTCTGAAAGCTGAACTTGACCTGCTTGATCTAGATGAAAACAATCCATCGCCAAAAGATCAGGGGTAATCACGACACTTGAGAGACGGCGCGTAAAACTGATTTGTAAATGAGGAAACCGCTTGGGTATTTCTGCTGCAATTTCCTCTAATATTTGATTTCGTTCTTGTATCAAGGATTCTTTCTGAAGCAATTCATCCGGAGTCTGCCAGGTGAGCATGGAATCACAGAAATGTAGGACATGATTGCGGACATACCCACAATCACGCCCAAAAGGATGCGGTAATTTTCGAATCTGCTCTGATCCAAGCTGAGTGATATTAGGGATCCCTACCATTAAAATTCGAATCGGATCATCTTGCTTGATTTGTGCAATTTTTTCGAATGCATTCATCATATTTTTACGAAACAAATCAGACTGAATTTTAGTATTTTTTTCACGAGCACAAACATCATTCGATCCAATCATCAATGTGATGTATTGAATCGACGCATATTTTCCAGAATGCATGACTTCAATCAGCTGACGCACCTGATTTTCTAGACCAGCCGTCGTATCGCGTGGAAAGGCAAAATTTAAGACTTCTAATGACGTCGTTTCACCCTTATTTTTCAAATAATTTTTTAAAAATTGATAATGAGATGCAATCGCACTTCCTGATGCCCAAGAAAGTTTAGCTTTATTTGCCACGGTGTAACCATCTGAGAACTGATGATCAAACCACTCTTTGAGCTCCCCACTAAGATCAATTGGAGAAGGCCCCCATGCTTTGTGAGCGATCCCACTTCCTTTTTGAAGTGGCGCATTAGCAAAAGTCCCAGCGGTCAAGGAATCACCTAAAGACACCATCAAGAAAGGCTTGACAGAATCCGCCTGAGTCACTGAAAAATAAAAGACTACCATCAAGAGACCCAAAACCAAGACGCTAAAAAATACCGTTATTTTTTGTGTTTTTTTTCTCATTTTCAAGAACCATGAATGGCCAAAAATCTAAATTGATTTTTAAATTCTCGAAAACTGCTACACAACTTAAAATAAACAACCACTTCTGTCCGAATACCTTTTTTACTGATGAACATCAAACTAGCACCCATCCGAAAAGTGCTCGCAAGCCCGACTCCTGCATTTGCGATTGCCTCATTCATCTGAAAAAGATGATCTTGAGAGCCTAAAAAAATATGCTTCAGTAACTTGAGTTGATTCACGCTTCCAAAGTGATCCACAACTTTAAAAGCAAAAGACTGGCCATCATAGACTGTATGAAGCTCAACCTGGTTTTTCTCATCAAGTGCAATAGGAGTATTTCTCGGAATTTTTGTAAGCCTCTGATTCCCATTTTCATCTACAGGAGCGTCGTAGATTGCATTCATTAAAATTTCGTCCAAACCATTGAGAATGATTTCTACGATTCGCTCAGAGATGACTGCATGATGAATCAAATATTCTCGGACTTGATTGAGACATTCAATTTTTTGATCTGAATGAGTTAATGTCACTTGATTTACTTCTGAAGGCGACTTCAGTAAATCTTCAATCGCAAACTTCTCTTGATGACTGGAAGATGCAATCGTAATCAAACGACTATAGGCTTTTGCCGTTTCCTCAAAGTTCCCATACGTTCGAATCAAAAAGGATCGGCAGTGCTCGCTTTGCAATGAGGCAGGAATAGAACTGAGTTCAGAATTAACGATGAGATGCACTTGCGCAGCCGAAGTGGTAGCGTGCTGAACATAAGTTTCAAAATCTTGCTCGGTCGAAACATCAATCAAAAAGAGATCTAGATGACCTAACGATAAAAGCGAAGGTAATTCACTCCAATCGGCGATCAGGACCACAGAGCACTTCATCACGGACGCTAGCTCGTTAGCAAACTTTTGATCTTCATCGTTCTGAGAGAGCAGGAGGATTCGTGAGAACACGCAGTCAACCCTGCACTCAACCCATCAGGGCCTGAAAATATTCTTTGGTATCATCGAAGACCAGGTTTCCGCCACATGAGCATTTCACGACAGGAACCTGAAAAGAAGCTGCTTTCAGGTCTTTGACGGTAAAATACTTTTCTTCATTTTTTCGACAGGAACTACAAAACAGTGGAACACCCAGTGATTCAACCTCTTCGGACTCAATGAAGTTCTGAAAAAATTCGAGTTGCTGAATGACTGCCGAGGAGCACTCAAAAAATTTTAGCTTCACTCCATTTTTTCTGAGGTTCGAAAAGTAACGAACCCAAGACTTTACGCCAATGGAGTTGATTCGCGATACACCTTTGCAATTCACTTGTAGGACAGAACTCACATGACCAATCATCTGGTCAAACGAAGCAGTCTCATCAATGGCACCACTCAAATAGACGCAGGCACCTTGTGGAGTATCTCTCTTAACAGCTTCCATGCCGTGTTCCCCCCCCCTTTTTTTAAAGTTTCAGAGGAATACCTAAAAAACGCAACCAGAAAAATTTTCGTGAAACGTCCAGAGGTTGATATAGAGTAGAAACCCATGACAACATTTCAAGCCATCATCTATGGAGTGATTCACGGATTTTCCGAGTTTCTGCCGGTAGGACGCAGCGCGCATGATCTCATTGTTCCGTATCTTTTTCATTGGCCAGTGCCTCAAGGCCCATTTTTGGGTGCACTTTCTCTAGGAACACTTCTGTCCATTTTGGTTTATTTTCGGCATGACTGGGCAAGCATCTTCTCTTGCTTTCTACAGGCTTGTTTGTTCCCCAAACGTCTAATGACCCTAGACGAAAGAATGCCGATATTCCTGGCCATGACAGCGATTCCTCTCATGGGCGCAGAACTCTATCTTTCTCCTCTTCTCAAGGAATTTGAATGGACTCCAGTTCGACTGGCACTTGCCCTGGTGGCTTTTAGTGTGCCTTTATGGATAACAGAATCCTCGAGCCGCAAGAATAAGGGCATGTTTGACTGGAATTGGATTGATGCACTCGTAGTAGGCCTCGGACAAGCATTTGCCATCATCCCAGGCTGTGGACTCATGGCGGGACTTCTCACAGGCGCTTTATTTCGAAACTACAATCGAGAATCAGCTGCAAAATATGCTTTTTTTGTAATCACACCCATCATCGCCATTCAAACAGCTCTCCAGCTTCGTGGAGTATCCACTCATTCTGCCGCTCCTGCCGAAGGAATCAATTGGCTGACATTCAATATGAGCATCCTCGTCACCTTCCTCGTAGGCCTTTTGACAATGGGCGGATTCATGCGACAGGTCCAAAAAAAGAGCCTCAAACCCTATATCTTGTATCGATGGCTCCTGGCCGGAATCCTCATGATGATCCACTGGATCCGAAACTCCTAAGAATTAGGAATTTTTTTTAGGAGCAATGTGATAGTCGACCATTTCTTTAAGTTCTTTTCCAACTTTGAAAAAAGGAACTCTTTTTGGAGGCACTTGCACCACTTGTCCAGTTTTGGGATTGCGGCCTTGATAACTTTCGTAGCTGCGATTGACAAATGATCCAAATCCTCGGATCTCGATTCGATCATCACGCTTCAGAGCGTCCGAGATCATATCGAAGACCATATTCACCACTGTCTCAGCCTGCTTATGCTGAAGTTGAACTTTTTCGGCGATGATATTGATCAAATCGGTTTTCGTCATAATCGTCTCTCTGTCTTCTCTTTAAATTCATTCTGTCCGATTCCCTACTCTTTTTAACGCTAAAGACAAGTATTCGCTTTTGCAAGGATATTTATTGACTATTCTGGTTTTAGATCAGATTTGTCTCACTTCCTTGATTCCAGCAGTACTCCAAAGCTCAAGGATAAATTTTTTATGATCATTACGATGACCACTGTAACGACAAGTCATGACATGGAACTGATTTCGAAGGGCAATATCAAAATCATCTAAAACTAAGTTATTACGAGCCAAAGCATCGTTGATCGCAAAACGCACTCGTCCTTCTGGATCATCAGCGACAATTTCACATCCAAATCTCCAAGACCTACCCAAAATCCGATCTTCAAAAAGATTCGATGCGACCATGATAAAGATCACTAAAACAGACATCACGAGCGCAACTGACCCGTGCCCAAGTCCAATGCAAATTCCCAGGGCAGCCACCACCCAAATCGTAGCTGCTGTGGTCAATCCCAGAATCGTCCCCCTCGTTTGAATAATCGCGCCCCCACCTAAAAAGCCAATGCCGGTAACAATTTGAGCGGCAATTCTAGCAGGATCCCCGAAATGTTGAGAATCTGCCCAATGAGTCGACATCAAAAGCGATAACGACGTGTAGAGAGTTGACCCCAAACAAATCAAAATATTGGTTTTAATCCCAGCAGGCTTACTCTTGAGTTCACGCTCTAAACCCAGCAATCCGCCGCAAAAAACCGCAAAAAGGATCCGCGGAGCGAAAAAATGAAAAAGCTCGATATAAGTCCACTCAATAGAAATCAAGGCGGGATTTGCCATCTCGTTATTCTACCGAGCGATAATACGACCATGCAAGACCAGAATCATTCAGCTCACGTTGTTTTCTTATATTTACGAAGTGAAATCCTTTTCGTGGCCAAAACTTTTATGTTAAAAGTAATGAACTTCGCTCGAAGTTAATCTCAGGCCTCATAGTTAAATGGATATAACGGAGCTTTCCTAAAGCTTTGTTCCAAGTTCGATTCTTGGTGAGGCCACCATAAATTCCCTAGTAAATACCCCATATTACCCCCTTTATTTACTTTTGAAGATTATTTAATCTTAAGTTCCGGCTACTTTTTGCCTACCTTCGCCGACTTTAGGTCTACCGCCTTTCCACAATGACCAATCTTGTTTTTGATGTGAATCGTAAGAATTTAAACCTTGTTCGAGTTGCTTCGGAATCGAACTACCACCAACGCTAAAAGCTACTTTTCTAAGCAGCGTACTTTTCACGACATGATTATAAATTTGCGTCGTTCGCTCTTCTTTGTGTCCCAATTTTATTCGTAAAGAATTCAAATCAGGATCTTTAGCGAGCGTGTGGCTCGCGTATGTGTGACGGAGCCCATGCGGTGTGATTGTTGGCAATCCAAGCCGTGCGCAATAGTTACGATGAAGCTTTGCCCAGTGACTCGCTGACATTGCACGCCCATCAATTTTCCACCCTGGGTGCTTTTGCTTACAATGAACCCACCTCACGATAGGTGTTTCATCAGTAGCATCCGGGTTAATTTCAAACCAAAATGATAGGGCTTTATGGAGTGCTTCAGAAAGCGGAATGAGTCTGTGCTTACTATTTTTAGTCTCTTCAATCTGGCCCGTCCTTGTGTTTCTCGAGCGCCTAACTGTCACATAACCACCCCGAAGGCTCACGTCACCGTGAGTCAGTGCTAATGTTTCACCAAGCCGCAATCCGAGATTTAGAAAAAGCATCACGCCCATATAAAACGGCGGGTTCACCATGTCCCATGCATTTCAAATGTATGCTTCTATATCTTCATCATGCTCAAAGAAAATACGGGGCGCTTCATCTTGCGGAAGCTTTTCAATTTAAGTGGTCGGGTTATAAACGCAATACTTAGGCCTTGCCTTCATTGCCATCTCAAAGATGTTTCCAATAATCATTTTATATTTCCCGACTACACAAAGGCAGTGCAACTTTTTTTCATCATAACCTCATAAGGAGTCATCCAGTCAAGACACTTCATCGGGCGGTTGTTGATCTCGAACTCCACCCTCTTTAGAGTCTTCCAGTG
>Ga0172367_10000346_pt1 | contig 70689 bp, 61 predicted proteins | sample Lak10m_FD_114542 | JGI IMG/M metagenome (GOLD analysis project Ga0172367, IMG submission 114542) | Freshwater microbial communities from Kabuno Bay, South-Kivu, Congo - kab_022012_10m | ecosystem: Environmental > Aquatic > Freshwater > Lake | place: Democratic Republic of the Congo: South-Kivu... | reverse complement strand
TAATATTCCTTTCTCGATTAAATATTTATTTAGCAATGCAATCTCATTTTTCGTTAATTCAAAATTAATTTCACTTTTTGACGTTGACTTAAAATCTTCTTTCCACCTAGATTCATTCACAGTTCTCATAGCCTCTTCAATTTTATCTACTTCAAAAGTTACAACAACCTTTTCGCCCTTTAAAAGTTCTTCAACCGTTCCTTCTACTTGTGTAGTTCCTTTACTAATGATGATCATTCTCGTTGCAATCAATTCAACTTCGTGAAGTATGTGAGATGAAAGAAAAATTGTTTTCCCTTTTTCTCTGCTTAGATAAATTATCAAATCGCGGATCTCTTTCATCCCTTGAGGATCGAGGCCTGTTGTCGGTTCATCAAGTATGATTAATTCCGGATCGTGAAGAAGGGCTTGCGCAAGACCTAAACGTTGTTTCATTCCATGTGAATAAGTTTTCACCTTGCTTTTGTAGCGCTTTTCTAGACCTACCAACGCAAGCATCTCCATAATTTTTTTCTTTGAAGTATCAGCCCCGGAAAGTTTACCAAGAATTTCTAAATTCTTATATGCAGAGAGATAGAGATAAAAATCCGGCTTCTCAACAATAGCGCCGATCTTTGAAAAGATTTCTTTTCTGTCTTTTGTAATGGATTTACCAAAAATTTTCATCTCACCGCTAGTCGGCTTAATTAGCGAAAGCAACATTCTAATAGTTGTACTTTTGCCGGCTCCGTTCGGTCCTAAAAATCCGAACACATCTCCACTGTAAACATTTAGATCAAGATTATTAACCGCAGTTAGAGTGCCAAATTTTTTGGTGAGTCCGCGAACTTCAATTACTTGTTCGGAATTCAAAATAACTCCAATTGTTTGATGATTAAGACGAATGAACGGCGTTAATGTTGTCCTGATCATTCATCAATTAAATAAATTATTCCGTCAATTTCTTCTTTCCGAATTGGTACTCCAGAGGAATAAATTTTGCAATCAGAAAAGACGGAATTGTTGCAACAGCAACCCAAATGAAAAAGAATTTATATCCAATCGCTTCTTGGATAAATCCGCTGATCATACCAGGAAACATCATACCAAGAGCCATGAAACCGGATGCAATTGCAAAGTGAGAAGTTTTGTATTCACCTTCTGATACGTAAATCATATACATTATACAAGCAGTAAATCCAAAACCATAACCTAGTTGTTCTATTGCTACACATGAATAAATAATCCAAATATTATTTGGTTGGGCATAAGCCAAATAAACATAAAGCAAATTCGGAATATTGATAGCAATAAGCATCGGCCATAACCAGAATCTCAATCCCTTTCTTGAAATTACAAATCCTCCTAGCAGTCCACCGATTACTAAAGCAATGATTCCTAAAATTCCATAAATTAAACCTACTTCTGATGTTGTTAATCCTAATCCGCCGATTTCTCTGCTATCAAGCATGAACGGTGCTGCCATTTTAACTAACTGCGCTTCGCCCAAATGAAATAAAAGTAAAAAAACAATTATTATTATGATTTTCTTCTTTTCAAAAAAGCGGAAGAAGGATCTGAAAAATTCTTTTACTAAAGAACTTTGTCTATTCACTCCTACATGTTTATCTGTGCTCGGTTGAGGCAATACTATTCTGTGATAAATAAAAAAGAGAACAAAAAGAATTCCAATTACTATAAATGTGAAAACCCAAGCGAGTGGTACCTTATCTACCTGAACCTTAAATGTTGCCTCAGTTTTTTTTGCAATAGTTGAATCCAACTGAAAGACAGCAAATGCAGGTTTATTCCAATTGTTGGCAGTGAATTTAAAAGATTTTCCTTCTATTATTTTTATCCCGTGACTGCCTTCCAGATAATCAAGATTAACAACGTATTCATCATCTTTAGCGGGTTGTTTAGAAAGATAGAATTTTGCGATCCCAACATTTCCTACAAGTTCTGTTCGTGTTGTTGTATCGGTAACTAAACCCGGTACTTTTATAAAGCCGTTCATTATATTAAAATTATGAGCAAAGTTTGTATAGAAATCTGCTGCTTCTTTTGTTTTGGGACGTGTACTGATTTCTAGATATGAAGGATTGGCTACCAATCTTAAAGTTCCAGGCAATTGTTTTGCGCTGATGGAATCAACTTTAATTGTCTCTTCAAAAAATTTATTTGGATTTGCAACAACTTTTAACTCAGCGGGACCAAGTGCCAACATGCTCTCTAAATATCCGGCAAATATTATAATCAACCCCTGTCCTCCAATCATCGCAACCTTATAAAACATGCTTCTTATTCCAATAAAAAACGATTGTTGACTATCGGAAAGAGCGAGCATATAGAAACCATCGGCAGAAATATCATGTGTTGCGGAACTGAATGCGATCAGCCAAAAAAATGCAAGTGTGAATTGAAAGAAATCGGGAATCGGGATTGTTAAAGCAACACCAGCCATTCCTGCGCCGAGAATCAATTGCATTGTATAGATCCAAGCTCGTTTTGTTTTTAAAATATCAACAAGTGGACTCCACAACGGTTTGATTACCCACGGCAGATAAAGCCAGCTTGTATATAATGCAATATCTGCATTAGAAATTCCAAGTCGTTTATACATTATCACAGAAACTGTAATTACTATAGCATATGGTAACCCTTCTGCAAAATATAGAGTCGGGATCCAGCTCCATGGGTTTTTATTCCTACGGGCGTTTAATTTTTCTTCGGTCATTTTATATCAATTGAATTATTGTTTCGTCAAATTTATAAAAACTTTCTTAGGAATCAGATTTTTTTCACTAATAAAATTGCATCAATTTCGGGTGGGGTGTTATAACGTGTCTGACAGTAGTTTGGAAGCCGGGTTTCAGAATTTTTGTTTAAGGATAGATGTCATAGACTCACACGTTTGTATTAAGAGTGGTTCAGTTTCAGAATATAATTATTATATTGCTTCTAAATTTACAATCAATTCTAAAATCAATAATCAATTCTATAATTGAAAAAGTTATTTCTAATAACAATTCTAATATTTGTTAGCGTAGAACTCTCAGCCCAGCATATAACAATCTGCAAAGCTTACACACAGACTGGGGAGCCGATAGATATTATTTATTCAAAAAATATTTCGCTTAACCAAACCATTTGTTTTCTGCTAAACACCGGAAATAAAAAAATATCCGGCAGCACAATTTTTCTTTTTATAGATATAACTTCCGGAGAATTCAAGCAGAATCAATTTAATAAAGTATATAAATTAGAAAAGGATAAGAATTGGCTTGCTGCAAATTTTAAATTTACAAAAGAAGGCAAGTATGAAATTTATTTCACCGATGCAAATAAAAATAGACTAACTGCGACAAATATTATTGTCGGCAATTATAAAGAAACACCAAGCGATCAATCAATCAGTTCTGTTAATTATAAAACTATAGAAGCTGTTTTCTGTGATAATGTTTTATCGGGTCTCCCGGTTAATCCGAAGAAAAATGTATCTTTAAAATCAGACAACGGTTTGGTTTATTTATACTTGAAATGCAATAGCCCGTTTAACACAGAGCGAATTCACGTTACTATTATGCGTAAAAGTTATTACAGTATTGATTACGATGAATTTGTTGCTTCAAAAAAATATAAACTAGATCCGGAATGGGAAGATGTTTTTTTCAAATATACATTTAATAAAAACGGAGAATACAAGTTCTCGGTTGCCGATGAAAAGGAATTATTAATCAAAACGGCTTATATTACAGTTATAAATTGATCAAAGTAGAACGGAAAAATTTATGAAAGGAATTATTTTAGCCGGCGGCTCCGGTACGCGGATGTATCCCGTGACCCGCGTTTATAGTAAACAACTTGTAACTATTTATGATAAACCTCTGATTTACTATCCTCTATCTATATTAATGCTTGCCGGTATAAAAGAAATTCTGATCATTTCAAATGAAGAAACAATTCCACTATACAAAAAACTTTTTGAAAACGGTTCTCATGTTGGACTAAAAATAGAATATGCTGTACAATCCGCTCCTAACGGTATTGCCGAATCATTCATAATTGGAGAAAAATTCATCGGCAAAGATTCCGTTTCTTTAATTCTTGGAGATAACATTTTTTACGGTACTCTAAGCTTTTTTTACCGCTCCGTAGAAGAGCTTAAAGACGGAGCTACAATTTTTGCTTATCAGGTAAATGATCCAGAGCGATACGGTATTGTTGAATTTGATAATAATGGAAAAGCAATAAGTATTGAAGAAAAACCGAAATTACCAAAATCTAATTATGCTGTCCCCGGTCTTTATGTTTATGATAACAATGTTGTTGGTATTTCAAAAAAACTAAAACCTTCTTCCAGAGGCGAACTTGAAATTACCGATGTAAACAAAAAATACCTAAACGACGGAAAATTACATGTCGAAAAGATAGGCAGAGGCGTGGCATGGCTAGATACTGGAACTCCCGAGGCATTACTTAAAGCATCAAATTTTTTCGGCGTTATTGAGGACAGACAAGGATTGAAGGTCGCCTGTATTGAAGAAATTGCATATCAAAAAGGATTTATAAATAAAGAAGAATTTCATTCTCTTATAGATAGCATTCCAAAATCTTTATACCGTGATTACCTTGAAAGAATTATCAATGAATAATTAAATGTTACTAAACTTTTCCCCAAAGAGTTATAAGGTAACAGCAGGTTACCTTTTAATAAAAATAGAGATACATTTAACAAAGTTTATTATCTTTACCAAGAATAAATATAACCGGCCAATCATGGGAGTAGCTTTAGGATGAGTCTGTTTTCATCAAAGACAAAAAGTGAAATAGAAAAACTTGTTGAAGAGAATGATGAACTTAAGAATACTCTCCATGCTGTTTTACAGAAACACCAGAATCTTGTTGAACTAGATAATAAACTTACCGAAGCACGCAAACAGTTTGGTGAACTTCAAAAGCAGACTGAAAAATATAAAGATGAAATTGATTCTAAGACGGGCTTAGTCCGTGAATTAAACAATTCTATTGAATCCTTAAATGAGAAAAAAACTTTGTTTGAAACACAAACAGAGGAATTAACAGCAACCGCTTTTGATGCGCGAAAAGATGAAATTGATAATCTTAATAAACATTACAATGATTTAAAATTTTCCTATGAAAGACTATCAAATGAATATAGTTCACTCCAAAATAATGTTTCATCTTTACGTTTAGAAGAACAAAAACTTACAGGCATAATCGGTCAGTACGGCGGAAACATTGATGAATCTATAACCCGCTTAAAAGAAATTGAGACGGAACTAAACGGGCGAATTGCTCAACTTAAAACCGAAGAATCCAGGCGAAATGCCGTCGTTAAAACCTTAGATGAAAAAATTACTTTATCTGAAGATATTAAGTCTAATCTCGAGTTATCTCTTTCTGCAATTGTCGGGCAACTTGCCGAAAAAGAAAAGTTGTTTGCAGAGTATTCCAACCAAAAAGATTTACTTGCAGAAGAGCTTAGAATAAAACAAAAAGAATATGACGGGTTTGATTTAAGATTCAATTTTGCAAAAGAGAATATTCAAAAATTGGAAGAGGAGGTTCATACCTTATCAGAAAAAAGAAATTCTCTATCCGATGAAATTCATAAATATGAAATTATTAAAAATGAAATTCAGGAAAAGATATTAATCTATAGAAACGAGGAGGAGAATTTTTCCGAATCACTTAAGCAGAAGCAAAATGCAATTGAAGAAATTGAAAAACACAAGTTCGAAGTTGAAGAAGCACATCTTGTAGTTGAAAATAATTTTTCGCAAGTGCTTCTCAAATTTACGGAAGAACTAAGTACGGCCAAAAACAGATTGAGTTCTTTACGTCAGGAGATTTTAGATAAAGAAAAAGAACTCAACGGCAAAGAAAAAATTCTTCTTGAAAAAACCACTCAAATTGCAGAATACGGCGGTATGACAAAAGTGTTACAGAAAGAACGGGCGGCTACAGAACAATTTATGAGGAATCTTAAAGAGGAATTTTCCGAACTAAACGACAAAGTCATACAGCTTAAAGACGAGGCAAATAAACAAAAAATTAATTTACAGCAGCTTCGTTCCGAAATTTCTTCCCTCGAAATAAAAAAAGAATCTCTGGAGAAAGAAATTAAACAGCTGATTAATCAAACCAGCGAAAATTTTTCGGGACTAAATGAAAACAAACAAAAGTTAAGCCTTGAGGTCGCACAAGGTTCTCATGAGCTTGATGAATTAAAAGAACTTATTTCTAAAATGAGGAATGAGTTGCGCGATCTCAAAGCCGAAACTGCAAATGTAGAAACTCAAAAAGAAGAATTTACCTCAAAGATTTCCGAATTAATCGCTATGGAAAAAAACCTTAAGTATAAAATTTCTGAACACGAAAAAAAAATTAACAATTCGGAAAGTAAAAAGTAATTTTTATTTTGTTGAATAATAACCCTCGCATTATTACCATTCACTATGGATTTTTTGATTTTTTACCGATTAGCGCTATCTTGCGAACGATTTAACCTTAAAAATTTTAGGATTCATTGGATGAAAAGAATAAGCTCTTTACATAAAGTAATACTTGCTGCAATGTTTTTATCTATAAATCCATTATCAGCTCAAAGCACAAAATCTACTCAGCCCGTTAAAGATACTTTGCGTTACCGCACTAATACGAATTACCAACTTCAAATTCCAATGTATGACATTTATAAAACACGTCAAGCAGATATTGTTATGTTCGGCAATTCATTAACGCATGGTGCTGCATGGAATGAATTACTTGGAAGACCAAATGTTGTTGAACGCGGAATTACAAGCGATGTTTTTTACGGTTATGAGTCCCGATTGAATTCAATTTACAAATTGAATCCGAAAATAGTTTTTATAATGGGCGGCTTGAATGATATCTATAATTGGACCCCTGTTAATGAGATCTTCTCAGTATATGTTAGAATTATCAACGCATTAAAATCCAAAAAAATTATTGTTGTAATTCAGTCCACAACCTATTCGGCAAAAAATTACGGAAAAGATTGGGGTGGGACTCCTGAGGTGAACTTTGGTAGAAACAGAGAAGTTGATAAGTTGAATAACCTTCTTGCCGATTATGCTAAGAATAATAAATTGGATTATATAGATTTGAATTCTCTTACTGCTGGTAAGGATTTGTTCCTTCGTCCCGAGCTAACATGGGATGGGGTTCATTTTAAAGCCGATGCATATAAGATATGGGCACGAGAAGTTGAGAAAGTTTTAGCAAAATATAATCTATAAAAATATTATGGCTAAACAGAATTTAGATAAATCAAATTTTTTAAGGGAATTGCGGCTTATACCAGGTATTGGCAAATCAATTTCACTTGATCTATGGAATCTTGGAATCAGAAAAGTTTCTGATCTTAAAGGAAAGAATCCAAAAACATTATATAATAGATCGAATAAATTAGCGGGGGTTAAACAAGATCCTTGTTTACTTTATGTTTTCAGATGTGCAGTTTATTTTGCATCGGAAAAAAGATTGGCTAAGGAAAAATTGAATTGGTGGTACTGGAAAGACAAAATTTATAATGAATAATTTTTTTCACAATCTGTAAAACGCTACAAAAAATTTAGAAAGGTAAGTATGAATACGGAAAACAAGTTTAGACAACCGCTAATTATTCTTGGAGTTACTATTGTAATTCTTTACGCAATTTCCTTCATTAATTTAGATTATGAAGTTCCGGTAATCAACTTTAATTTGAAGAGTGTAGATTTTCTAAGCGACATTAAAGAAATTAATCTGAACGAATCATCTTCATTAAATTCACAAAAAAATAATTCTACAGTAAAGCCATTAGTAATTACCCAAGCATCTTTAGATTTCTCAAATATTTTTGTTGAAGCAAGTTCTTTTTTAGAAAGCAAGGCTGATAAAACAGCAATTGATAACACCCCTCTTCAAGGTAGAAGAGCCTCAATAACCGGGAATGTTAAACAACTGAGCTATTTCTTTGATGCTCTCAAAAATGCCAAAACAAAAACGGTACGTGTTGCACACTTCGGTGATTCTGCCATCGAAGGTGACTTAATCACATCCGATATTCGTGAGGCATTGCAAAATAAATTCGGCGGCAACGGAGTAGGGTGGCTGGGAATTGTATCACAAGACATTACATTCAGACAAACAACAAAACATTCATTTAAAGGGAATTGGGAATCTGCAGCACTTTACTCAAGTAATCCAAAGGGACTTCCGTTAGGAATTAGCGGCGAAATAAATATTCCCAAAGGAGACGCTTCAGTTCAATATGAAACGACACGTTCCAAAAGATATTTAAAAGATTTTAGTGTTGTTCATTTGTATTACAGCAACGCAAAAAATTCTACAATTAATTATTCGTTTGATGGCGGGACAAAGCAAACCGCATCATTAAAAACCGGAACGCCAATTCAGGAATTAATATTGAAACCAAGCTCGCGTGCAAAATCAATACGTATAGAGTTCCCTCTAGCAGATCAAGCTTATGTTTATGGTGTTACTTTAGAAAATGAACCGGGTATTTATGTTGATAATCTTCCGTTACGCGGCAACACCGGTGTTGATCTAGGATCACTTCAAGCAAATGTATTAAGAGATTTCTCTAAGTATCTCGATTATAAATTAATAATACTCGAATTCGGTTTAAACATTGCCGGATCCCGTAACACTGATTACAATTGGTATGAAAGAGAAATGGTAAAAGTGATTAATAATTTAAAAGCTGCTTTTCCAAGAACAAGTTTTTTAATGATTTCTGTTCATGATAAATCAATAAAGAAAGGATCTAACTTTGTAACTGATCCAACCATTCTTAGATTACTTGAGACACAAAAAAATATAGCGCGACAAGCAGATATTGCAATCTGGAGTTTATTTGATGCAATGGGCGGAGAAAACTCAATGCCGAATTGGGTAAATGCAAATCCACCTATGGCATTTAAAGATTTTATTCATTTCAACGATGTCGGTGCAGCGAAAGTTGCCGGTCTCTTAACAGACGCACTTTTAGAACAAAACAAATAGATAACTTTTTTGTGATCATAGAATGAGCAGGTATGAGCAACATTCAAATGGATGATTCTAAAACCTTATGGCAAAGATGGGAAAGAATTGCCGAACATAATCCCGACAAAGAAGCAATCGTTCATTGGGTTGCCGGAGAAGAACCGATACGCTGGACGTACAAAAATTTAATTGAGACGGCAAAAATATTTTCAGTTAGAGTTAAAGAAGCCGGCATCAAACGCGGTGAAGTTTGTGCAATAGTAATGCGTCACAATCCTTTCTTCTACCCTCTTTACCTAGGAATTTCAAGAACCGGAGCTTTGCCCGCAGTTCTCGCATATCCTAATCCCCGACTGCATCCGGATAAATTCCGCCAAGGAATAGAAGGAATGGCACAGCGTTCCGGTTTGGATTACATTTTAACCGAACGCGAACTCGATCCAATTATTCGTCCTTTAATTGAAAAAAAAGAAAGTACAATCAAATCTGTTTTTTTCCCTTTTGAGTGGGATTATAAAAATAAAGTTGATCAAAAACTTAATGATGAAGTGGAACAGATTTCTCTTTCCGTTAAAGAAACAGATCCTATTTTGCTGCAGCATTCATCCGGAACAACCGGTTTACAAAAACCCGTAGTTCTTTCTCACCGCGCAATATTAAATCACGCAGAGAATTTAGGTAATGCATTAAAACTTTCTGAGAATGATAAAATTGTAAGCTGGCTGCCGCTATATCATGATTTCGGTTTGATCGCGTGTTTTCAAATTCCTCTTACATATGGAATCACAAGTATACAGATCAACCCTTTTGAATGGGTTTTAGCGCCAATACTTTTGCTTGAAGCAATAACAAAAGAAAAGGGAACCTTAATATGTCTGCCGAACTTTGCATATAATGTTCTTGCAGAAAAAATTCATGACGATGAATTAAGTGAGATTTCTCTTGAGAGTTTAAGAGCTGTGGTCAACGGCGCTGAACCGATACGGCATGATAGTCATAAAAAATTTGTTGAAAAATTTAAGAATTATGGATTCAACCCGCTTGCACTTTCTTGTCTATATGGAATGGCGGAAATAACATTGTGTCTTACTGTTCACGAGCCCGGGAAACCAATTACTGAATTGGCTGTTGATAGAAATAAATTATCAAACGGAGTGATGAAACTAGCAGATAAAGATTCGGTAGTCCGCATATGTGTTTCATCCGGAAAACTTATCGGCGGTTGTGAAGCGCGGATTGTTGATGAGAACAGAAAAGATATTCCAGATGGAATGGTTGGTGAGGTTGCTGTTAAATCTGTTTCAATGTTTGATGGCTACAGGAATTATCCGGAAAAAACCGCAGAGGTAGTTGAAAACAATTGGTATTTTTCCGGCGACTTCGGATTCAGGTACAAAGATGAATTTTTTATCATTGGCAGGAAGAAAGATTTAATTATTGTTGCGGGAAAAAATATTTATCCTGAAGATATTGAAGACATAATCAATCAAGTTAAGGGTGTGGATGCTGGCCGTGTAGTTGCCTTTGGTGAAGAAGATGAAAAAATGGGCACAGAACAGATTGCGGTTATTGCCGAGACAAAAGTTGAAAGCGAAAAAGAAAAAAATGATCTGCGTCTTGCAATACTCAAAGCAGGAATGTCTATAGATGTTAACATTCATAAGGTTTATCTTGTGCCGTCAAGATGGTTAATAAAAAGCTCTGCAGGCAAACCGAGCAGAAAAGCAAACAAAGAAAGAATTTTAAGCGGTGAAGACAAACAAGTCTGGAGTAGATAATGATTTCGACAGAATTAAAAAAAGTAATTCTTAATGAATTGAATCTTGATGACTTTGATCTTCAAGATGAAACTGTAGCGCCGGATGTTCCCGGCTGGGATTCCTTGAATCACGTAAATATTATTTTAGCCGTTGAAAATAAATTTGCCGTAAAATTTAAAAGCTATGAAGTGCTGCGATTAAAAAATGTAGGCGATCTTCAAAAGTTACTCGATTCAAAACTTGGTAAATGATTTTATAGTGCCGTTTAATATTAAAATAGAAAATGTTTGGAATCTTCTTAAATATAAACCGGGCGACCCGCTATTATTTAATACAAGTCTTTTTTTAATTCTTTTTTTCTTTTTCCTAGTCGTTTATAATCTCTTTAAGAATAATAAGCGGGCTCGTGTTCTCTCTTTAATCGTCTTTTCTTTTTACTTTTATTATTTGTCTGCCGGATATTTTACTGCCATACTAATTGTTTCTGCATTTATAAACTTTTTTTTCGGAAGATGGATTGCTTCAACAGAAAATTTTCCTAAGAAAAGAATCCTTCTTACTATTACCCTAATTCTTAATCTTGCTGTTCTCGGTTATTTTAAGTACACAAATTTTTTATTGCAAGCGATTAATGATCTGCGCGGTATAGAATTTAACCCGATTCAAATATTTTTACCAATTGGAATTTCTTTCTATACCTTCAAAGCACTTACATACATCTTTGATATTTATTACGATACGCTAAAGCCAACAAAGAATTTTTTTGATTTCGTTTTATATCTCTCTTTTTTCCCAAATGTTTTAATGGGACCAATTGACCGCGCTGCGGATTTTCTTCCGCAGATTAATAAAGAACCTTTCATTTCTAAAGACGATTTGGGCAAAGCAACTTTTTTAATTTGTTCTGGTTTACTTAAGACGGTTATTCTTAGCAGTTATCTTGAAGATAATTTCATAGGAAGGATTTTTGAATTTCCGATTCGATATACAGGTGTAGAAAATTTATTTGCAATCTATGCTTATGCAATTCGTCTTTATTGCGATTTTTCCGGTTATACTGATTTAGCAATCGGAATCTCTTTGTTTCTCGGTTTTAAAATTATGGATAATTTCAACTCGCCTTTCAAAGCAACAAGCATTGCTGATTTTTGGAGACGCTGGCACATTTCACTTTCGAAATGGCTTTTAGATTATCTTTTCAAACCGGTACAAATTTCATTACGAAGCTGGAGAATTTTTGGTAACATGATTGCACTTGTAGTTACATTTTTTGTCTGTGGCTTATGGCATGGTGCAGGGTGGAATTTTATTCTTTGGGGATTATACTTTGGCGTGCTGATGTCGGTAGCATTGCTCTTGCAAAAGCCAAAGGAAAAACTTTATAAGGCATTAAAGATCCACAACACAAAATTTTTAAGATTCTTCCAGATCGTAATTACTTTTCACTTTATTGCGTTTTCATTTCTGCTTTTCAGATTGAACGATTTGCAGATTGCTAAACATATGCTTTCTCAAATTTTTGATTTCTTCCACGGAGAAGTTGCTTTACAATTTATAGAAAAGATGCCGTTAATATTCGGATTGATTGTTATCGGTTTTGTATCTCACTTCTTCCCTGTTAAAATTGAAGCGGCAATTAAGAGATCAATAACCGCTCTGCCACTTGCGGGAAAAATAATATTGCTTGCATTAGTTATTTGGATTGTTGCACAATTCAAATCTGCAGACATACAACCGTTTATTTATTTTCAATTCTAATATGAGATTATCTAAGACTACCGTCTCATATTAGACCAAGCTTTCCTACCATAGAAATTCATTTTATTGCAAAACAAGGCTGAATCAAAGATTCTTTACTCCGTTACTTTTTGCATAATTTTTGATAAATTGAATCGGGAAATAATGCCCGTGAATCAATAAACATGAATCTTTCGAAACAGTTATAAGTTTTATAATTAAAACAAATATGATTAAATCTCGCATCCAAATATCTTTCCTAATTTTGATTTTGTTTTCTCAAATTACTTTTTCTCAGCCTCAGAAAGTTGATGTTGATTCTTATATGAACACTGCCCTATTGCACATGAAAGCCGGCCGTTACGGTGAGGCAATAGATCAATTGAACAAATACATAACCGCTATGCCCCGGGAATCCGGAGGCTATAATTTACGGGCTATGTGTTATGAAAAACGTCAGCAGTATGACTACGGACGTTTAGATTATAGACGCGCAATTGCTATAGAGAAGAGAGATGCTGTTAAGAGAGCCGAATACGAAAGAAATCTTCAGCATCTTCTTGATATCTGGTATCCGATACTCATCAAAAAAATTGAAGGGCATTTACGTGAGATTGCAATAGATCCCAACCAGCCGTTCAATTATCTCGAGATCGGAAAAACATATAAGCTGATGGAGATCTGGGATAAAGCAGAACAATGGTATGATGAATATTTAAAACGCGATGATAACGCATCACCGGATGAAATAATTCGTTATACTGAAGTGCTTGCAAAAACCGGAAGCATTGTTAAAGGTGAAAAGATTCTTAAAAAATTTACCGACCGCTATCCGAGTGATTGGCGCCTATGGAGCCGTTACGGTTACTTTACAATGTGGCTTGGTAAATATCAGATTGCAACCAGAGCATTTGAGACCGCATTGGGCTTTAAGCCGTTTTTTAAGGAAGCTCAAGACGGTCTTGATATGGCTACAAACAGAGCATACTTAACTCAAGAAAATCCGCGTGCATTCGAAAAAGAATATCCGATTGACCGTTACTATCGAATTCTTAGAAGAAATCCTAATGACTTTGATACACGCTTTAAGTTAGTTGATGATCTTATTCAAGCCGGCCGCCTTGAAGAAGCTTATCAGCAATTACAATTTATAGGTGTTACAAAATCGGATGATGCCAGATATAAAGATAAGTGGGAATTCGTTACTGAAACACGGACTAAAACTTATAAAGAGAAATTAGATAACGCCAAGGCCAGTCTCTCTGCAAATCCCAACGATAAAGATGCAATTAAAATGATTGCAGAATATTATGAATACTTAGCCGAATATGACAGCGCAATGGTAATGCTTGATAGATATTTCGAACAGAATCCCGAAGAAAAAGATGCACCGCTTCGTTATAGATGGGCCCGCATCTCAGCATGGAGCCGCGAGTTTGATAAAGCAATTGAGATTACAGATAAATTATTACAGGATTCTCCAAACAATCTCGACTATCAACTTTTCCGTGCACAAGTATCGGTTTGGATAAACCGCGATATTGATCTCGCAAAACAATATCTAAATAATGTTTTAAAAACTAGGCCTGATAATGTTCAAGCTCTAGTTTCTATGGGTTCGATCAAATTGATTGAAAAAGATTTTGATGCCGCCCAGCAAATGGCAAATAAAGCAAAAGAAATTGATGCCACAAATGATGACGTGACTAAACTACAATCCAATATTGATTGGCAAAAGTTGCGTTTTGAGGAAGAAAAACTTTACGCAATTTTGGAAGAAGGAAGAAGTAGAGTTACTGCAAATGATCCTAATGGCGCCCTTCCCTTCTACGAAGATTATTTATCAAAGGCAGAGCCAAATAATCAAATTCTAAGAGAATACGGCGACGTTTTATTCTTAGCAAAAAATTATCCCAAGGCACTCGATACTTACAATCAAGTTCTTTCTGCCGGACCAAATTACGACGCCCAGCTTCAGCGGGCTAAACTATATTTTGCAATGAACGATACAGTTAACACTATTCATGAGTTCAAGGATTTAGTAAGACAAGATTCCTCCGATTATGATGCAAATTTATCCCTTGGTGATTCTTATGCAAAGTTCGGTGAACCTGATTCCGCACGGATGGTTTATAACAATTTGCTCGACTGGAAAGATATAGATTCTACACAGATATCGGCAATCAAACAAAGAAAGGGTTGGCTGCCAATTACCGGCATTGCATCGATCTTCGAAACTTTTCCTAGCTATGTTAGTCTGAATCCATCCGTTTTTTATTATACAGATAACTCGAGTTTTAGATTATTCGGCGGAGGTTTACGAATGGAACTTGGCGTTACAAAATTTCTTTCATTCGGAGTTTCATTTTTCCGCAATTCACTAAGAGCTAATTCAGCCAGTCTTAATCAAGATATAATAGGCACGTATAATTTTACAGGTGAACAACTTTTTACAACTTTTAAGGGATTAATTCTATTCAGGTTTTTTGATAACTTAAGACTCTCGGCCGGATTGGGCATAAGTACCGTGTTAGGAAAATTTACACGCGATGATTATGATATCAACGCTAGTTACGAGAGACGTGATACGGTGGGAATTAGTTTGTCTTATAAAAATACGGATGCTGCACTACTTCTTTATTCACCTTATCTAATTGATATACGGAGTTACGCAGCAATATATAATTTCAACGGTTATTTTAGAAATAGAGACGGGCTGAAAATTTCCGGACTATTTCAGTATGTAAGTGTTGAGGACGGAAATGCCGGAAATGATTTCAACATTAGATTAGGTAAATATTTCTGGCCTGATTTTGCAATCGGTTACGAATATGCTTACTCAAATTATAAAATAAAATCGGATTACTATTATTCCCCCCGCAATTTTGAATCGCATTGCATTTGGCTTGATAATGATCTTGACAAGAAAGAAAATTTAAGAGTTTCAATTGGCGGAAAGATTGGAATAATTCCGCAAAGTACTTTATTGGCTCTTGAAGGACACGTAGAAGCGGAATACACTCCAATTAAAAAATTAATTTTTTCCGGAAGAATCAGCATAGGAAGTACATCACGCAATAATTCCAGTTACCGTTATTTTTCAGGTCAGTTTTCAGCTTATTGGAACATATTTTAACCTTGTCACTTATTCTTCTTTTCTTATTTTTACAAAAAAACCGGAGTACTTTTTAGATGAGAATTGTTTTTCTATTATTCATAATAAATTTTTCAATTTCAATATATGCACAAGAAATAAAATTTTTTGGCGAGGCGAAACCCGGCGGAATCGTAATCGGCACAGGTGAAAAAATTGTAAGTGCTGCATTAAATAATACCAAACTTCAAATTGATAAAAACAGTTTTTTCCTTTTTGGCTTTGATCGTGATGCCTCCGGAAAATATTTGTTAAAAATAAAATTCAAGAACAAAAAAGTTAAGACTTTCGAATACATTATAGAGAAAAAAGATTACGAGGAACAACGTCTCCGGTTAGCGAACAAATATGTTACCCCGTCTAAAAAATTAAAAAGTAGAATTCAACGTGAAGCATTGTTAATGAAATCTGCTCGCTTAAAAATCGGCAAAGTTAAAGATGCATTATTCATGGAGGGATTCGTTTACCCGGTTGACAGTGTTAATATACGCTCTACGTTTGGACTTCAAAGAATATTAAACGGAAAACCGAGCAACGTTCATAACGGACTTGATTTTGGCGGTTCGGAAGGAGATTCCATCCGTGCTATTACCGACGGCATAGTCTGTATTGCTGGTAAAGATTTTTTTTATAACGGGAATTTTGTTTTGTTAGATCACGGACAGGGATTAACAAGCGTTTATCTTCACATGAGTAAAATAATGGTTAAAGATAATCAGAAAGTAAAAAAAGGTGATGTGATCGGTCTTGTAGGAGAAACGGGACGCGCAACAGGGCCGCACTTACACCTTGGTGTTCAGTGGTACAAAAAAAGAATTGATCCGATGAGTTTGCTAGAATTAAAATTTTAAAAGTAGTGGACGCAAACTTTGCGTCCACTACAACACATTATAATAGCTCGGCAACACTGTTTAATACAATAGCGCCAAGCTTTTCCAGTTTTTCTTTTCTCTGATGTCCGTTAGAACTTAAGATACAATCCGCCCCAATCTCTGTAGCAACTTCGTAATCATGTTCAGTATCGCCGATAAGTAATGTTTCCCCCTTTCCGTTACCCAGACGTTTCATTAGTTCTTTGCCAAGATGAAGTTTACCTGCAGCGTAAATGTTATCTAAACCGACTATATATGAAAAATATTTTGTGAGTCCGAAATGTTCTACCATTTCCTCAAGTGTATGCTGGGAATAAGCGGAGAGAATTGATTGCCCTATTCCAAGTTTATCTATCTTTTCCATTACATCAATTACACCCTCATAAATCGTACATTCAAATTTTCGATGTTCGTATTCATCCATCCATCTTTTACCAATAATTTCGAATGACTCTTCTTCGAAATTGAATCCAAGTACTGCGTAATAATTCTTCACGGGGATTGTAAATATATTCTTGTATTCTTCTTTGGTAATTGTTTTAAGATTTTTTTCTTTCAGCAGCCAATTAATTAATTCTACGCAGAGATCTACGTCGTTAATTATAGTTCCGTTCCAATCCCAAATAATATGTTTATATTTTTTTATTATCATTAAATAAAGTTAAATGAAAAAACTTCTTAAAAAGAAAATCACCTACATGGTATAATATTGCAAAAAATATTATTGCGCAAAGATAAACTATTCAATAGTTTACAAGCACTTGATTGTTTCTTCCTGCCCGTAATTTTCTTTATTCAAAGTTAGTCCATAACAATTTTATATAAATCCCTTTTCCAGCTATCAAGGAAAATAAAATGTTAAGGGCTAATCATTCACTTCTAATTTTTATCAAACTGTTAGGGTGCATTCATTTCTCACTAACAAATTTTTCAAAGCAATACTTGTCTATAAGAAATTAAAAATGAATTCAACAGCACTTATAACCAACCGATCTTTTTTTATAATTAAAATAAGGTGTTTATCATGAAAAGAATAATTTGTGTATTAATGATTTCTTTTTGTTTAAGTCAGAATATTTTTACACAGAGTGTAAGAAGGTACATTGATTCTGAATTTAATTTTGTACAAACACACACAAATCAAGTATATGCAACAGCCCCGCAGTTAAACAATCCTTATATCGGAGAAAGCGCAACTAGCAATGTCAATTTGACCATGCACATTTTTCAACCTCAAGGTGATAATCTTCAAGAGAGGCCGATGTTAGTTTGTTTCCATGGAGGAGGATTTGTAAGCGGGAACAAAGAACATGATGATATGATGGAATTTTGCAAAACTTTTGCCAGAAAAGGTTATGTAACCGCAACTGCTCAATACCGTTTAGGCATGAATTTATTAAGCAATACAAGCGGTGAAAGATCAGTTTACCGTGCTGTTCAGGATAGCAGAGCTCTCTTAAGATATTTAAGAGAAAATGCTGCTACATTAAAAATATCACCGGAACATATTTATATTCTTGGAAGCAGTGCGGGTGCATTTATAGCTCTACATAATATTTTAATGAATAAGGAATCGGAGAGACCTGCCGGGACTTTTGCAATTAATAATTTTCCTCCAACGACAGATAATGGTCCCGATCTCGGAGCTCTTGATGCAATTGGATCTTATTTATCACATAGTTCGCAAGCTAACGGAATTATTCCATTCTGGGGTGCTGTAAAACATACCGACCTAATCGAAGTAAGTGATTCTAAAATTCCAATCTTTCTTGTACATGGGAGTGCCGATTTAATTGTTCCTTTCGGTCTAGGTTCACCTTTTCAAGCACCCACATTAACTGCTACTTACGGCAGTCAGCTAATAGATCAAAAATTAACACTTCTGAATTATCCTCATGAAACTTATTTTGTTCAGGGTGAAGGCCATGAATTTTACGGCGTACTAAACGGAACGTGGAATCCTGCACCTAATCAATATTGGAATATTGTTGTTGATAAAGTACGTGATTTTCTTTTCAACATTCACAAACCAACAGCGGCTTTCAATCATACAACGAATAATACACAAGTAGCTTTTACAAATACAAGTATAAGCTCAACCGCATGGCGTTGGGATTTTGGCGATAATAACACAAGCACAGAACAAAATCCGGTTCATACTTATGCACAATCAGGAAACTATAATGTTACTCTTACAGCTTACAGTGAAGTTTACAGCGCGGACGTATTAACGAAAAATATTAATGTTATTGTAACCGCATTATCAAATAAAAATGAGATTATTCCGAACACAACAACACTGTTCCAAAATTATCCTAATCCATTCAATCCTGAAACTATTATCAGTTGGCAATTGGTTGAAGGCTGTTACGTAACACTAAAAATTTACGATTCGTTTGGAAGAACGGTCGAAACAATTGTAAACCAATTTCAATCGGCCGGGAGTCACAAAGTAACTTGGCAGCCAAAAAATCTTTCAAGCGGAATTTACTTTTATAAACTAACAACAGAAAATTATTCATTAGTGAGGAAATTAATAAAGCTGAAGTAATTTGGCACAGAATTAGTCGCGAGAGTTCATTTATTTACTATAATCTTACCTGTGCCTACTCTTTAATGAATGAGATAGATAAAGGATTAGAGTTTCTTGAGAAAGCTTTAAAGACTGGACAAGTTAATATTGATTATATGGAATCTGATGCTGATTTGTCCTTATGGTAAAAAATCGATATTACATAGTACTAGAATTAGTGAAGATTATAAAAATTGTACAATAAAGGTAAATGCACGCTGGGATGAGCGGGCAAAGAACTATGGCTTTGGAATTCAGTTTGGTTATAAGGAGGACGAATATTATACCTTTAGTATTTCTCCTGATGGGCACTACAAATTATCACATTGGGATGGGTCAGAATGGAATAGTTTAATTCCTTGGACAAAAACCAACTTTATTAAAAATGGATTTAACAATTTAAAAGTTTCTTGTTTAGGAAAAAACATTTATGCATATCTCAATAATAATCTTGTGGTAAATACTAAGATTGATTCTTTCTCCGGTGGTAAAGTTGGATTAGTTTGCTCGGGTGATCTTAATGCTTCTTTTGATGACTTTGTAATTTATAAAAATTGAGATCAATAACTCTCTTAATTACATATAACTAAATCATAGGCAATTCTTTATTGCTTCCTTTTCCGTCAATTCCTAATTTTCATCGTAGCTCGTTGACAGTATACGTTTCATTTAAAAAATTTAACACTTATAAAATGGATGTTATTATGAACTCATTCAAATATACTTCATTCGTAAAATTGATCTTTATTCTTATTCTCTGTTCACAAATTTCTTTCTCCCAACAAACAGAAAAGAAGATCAAGAAAGAAGATATCCCCAATGCAGAAAAAATATTCGGTATTGAATTCACCGATGCCGAGCGTGATTCAATGCAAGATGCATTGAATGAACAACTTGGATATTATAATAATATTCATAAAATTCATTTGGATAACAGCATTCCCCCGGCAATTCTTTTTAATCCAATCCCAACCGGATTTAAGTTCGAACAAAAACAATATCCTTTAAAACTTGGCAACTATTCGGGGACAAAGATGCCTTCAAAAATTGAAGATCTGATTTATTACTCGGTTGGTGAATTATCATATCTAATCAAAAATAAAAAAGTAAGTTCAATTGATTTAACCAAAATGTTTCTTAACCAGCTAAAAAAATACGGACCAAAACTTCACTCCGTAATAACTCTTACGGAGGAACTTGCACTAAAGCATGCAAAGGAAGCCGATAAAGAAATTTCAAAAGGAAAATACAGAGGAATGCTTCACGGAATTCCGTTTGGAGTTAAAGATCTACTCACAACAAAAGATTATAAAACCACATGGGGAGCTGCCCCATACAAGGATCAATTAATAAGTGAAGATGCAACGGTGATAAAAAAATTGGAAGATGCCGGAGCGGTATTGTGCGCAAAACTTTCTATGGGTGAACTTGCAATGGATGATGAATGGTTCGGCGGAATGACGCGCAATCCTTGGGATACAACAAAAGGATCAAGCGGTTCTTCGGCTGGTTCTGCAGCTTCGGTTTCGGCAGGATTACTTCCATTCGCAATCGGCACAGAAACTTGGGGATCAATAGTCTCTCCGTCAACTGTGTGCGGTGTAACGGGGTTACGTCCAAGTTACGGACGAGTAAGCCGTGCAGGTGCAATGGCACTAAGCTGGTCTATGGATAAGATCGGTCTATTATGCAGAAATGCTGAAGACCTTGCAATTGTTTTTGATGTGATACGGGGAACCGATGGAAAAGATCAGACTCTTTATGATGTTCCGTTTAATTATAATTCAAAAGTTGATTTTAAAAAATTAAAAATCGGTTATTTAAAAAATGATTTTTTAAAAAAATATTCTTTTCATCAAAATGATTCTTTAGTCTTAAAAAAATTAGAAGAGCTCGGTGCTCAGTTAATTCCGATAGAATTGCCGGACGTTGCAGTAAATGATATTCAAATTATTCTAACCGCAGAAGCCGGCGCTGCCTTTGGTGAACTAACGCGTTCAAATAATGATGACTTACTTGCACGTCAATTTAAGGGCGCTTGGCCAAATATTTTTAGAGCGTCCCGATTTATTCCTGCTGTAGAATACATTAATGCAAACAGAATCCGTTATATGCTGATCCAGAAAATGCAAGAGATGATGGAAAAAGTTGATCTCTATATTTCTCCATCGTGGGGAGGAAATAATTTACTTCTAACAAATTTAACAGGAAATCCTTCTGTTGTAGTGCCAACAGGTTTTACAAAAAAAGGAACACTTACAAGTATTACTTTTATGGGAAGATTGTTCGATGAGGGAAAGATAATCGCAGTTGCTAAATCTTTCCAGGATGCAACTGATTATCACAAGAAACATCCTAAGTTAGATTAACATCCATTTAAAAAACTTTTCACACCATGGGCTATAATCCGCAACAAAAGTTGCGGATTATTTCTATATATATTTTTAGCTAAATTGCATATACAAAATTCCTCTCCTCCATTATAGAACAATTCTTGGAGGTGAAAAATGAAAGTAATTGGTTCCTACGAAAAGGCCCGTATTTACATTGACAAACATTATCAAGAATCCGACGAGGCAAGACTTCACAAACGAAAAACAAATCCCGGTCCTACAATTACTATCTCACGTGAAACCGGAATAGGTGCTGCAGCAATCTGCGAAAAATTAATTGAGTACTTTAATCATTACGCGATTAATGATTATAACGATTGGACTTATTTCGACCGTGGTCTTATAGAAAGAATAATGGAAGATCACCATCTGCCCGAACATTTCCGGAAATATCTATCGGAAGAGAAACAGCACAAAATTGATTCATGGTTTGGAGAGATACTGGGAATTTCTCCGTCCAAACTTTACCTACTTCACAAAACCTCGCATACAATTCTAAAACTTGCCGAGTTTGGAAATGTGATTATTGTTGGAAGAGGGGCAAATATTATATTAGCAAAAATTCCTAATGCTTTTCATATCCGGTTCGTAGCACCTCTTAGTTTCAGAATTGAAAATGCAATGCGGCTTTACAATGTTGACAGGAAAACCGCGACTGATTTTATTGAGGGGGAAGATATATCCAGAAAAAATTATATCTGGAAATATTTTCATAAAAATATTGAGGACCCTCTTCTATATCACTCGGTTGTTAATACTAATCTTCTCAAATTTGAAGAGATTGCAGAGATGATTGGTCATTGTGTAATAAAGCGGTTTCCGGAATTCTTTACGAGTCCGTTTAAGGAATTTGTCAACGGATGATGGAAAATCTAAATTCCTATTGCTCGATTTTATTAAATGACATATCTTAGAAACAAGAGTAAGAGAAAGATTAAGAGCAAGATTAAAAGCAATTATTCTTTTTTTTAAACTGATGCTTTTAACATTAATCTTTCTCTTAATCTTATTAATTTTTATCCTTACAAATATTTTCGGAGTTTTAAAATGAAATCGAAAAAACCGTTTCTTCACGCCGTTTTTTTTCTCGTTACATTTCTTTTTATAAATTCTTTTGCTCAGCAAGATAAACTTCAAAAGATTGATGATTTCATAAACAATGCCATGAAGGATTGGGAGATGCCGGGCTTTTCTGTGGCAATCGTAAAAAACGACTCTGTAATTTTTGCTAAAGGTTACGGTGTTCGGAATATAAATAAAAGTGATCCGGTTGACGAAAATACCTTGTTTGTAATTGCATCATGCAGTAAAGCCTTTACAACAGCATCACTAGCTATTCTTGTTGATCAAGGAAAAATTAAGTGGGATGATCCTGTAACAAAATATCTTCCCGATTTTCAAATGTATGATCCATGGGTTACAAAAGAAATTACTATTCGTGATCTAACCTCTCACAAAAGTGGATTAGAAACATTCAGTGGAGATTTTCTTTGGCTTAATTCAACTTACGACAGACAAGAAGTGATTAAACGTGCAAGGTATCTTAAACCTACTTCAAGTTTTAGAAGCAAGTATGGATATCAAAATATTATGTTCATCACCGCCGCAGAAGTAATTAAAGCAGTAACGGATACTTCGTGGGCAGATTATATTAGAACACACATATTGAATAATCTGGATATGAAGCACACAGACACTAGTTACAAAATATTTAACAATGATAACAATGCTGCTAAAGGCCATTACAAAAAAGATAACGTAATGAAAGTTTTTACCGATACACAAATAGATAATGCTCACGGAGCGCTTGGTATTAATTCAAGTGCGATTGAAATGGCCCAATGGATTAGGCTGCAATTAGGCAAAGGAAAATATAACGGTAAAAGAATTTTCAGTGAACGCCAATCTGCAGAGATGTGGTCAAACCAAACTCCGATCGGGATGATGAATTACGGACTAGGTTGGTTTATACGCTTCTGGAATGGAAAAAGAATGTTAAATCACGGCGGCGGAATGCCCGGGATGATTTCCGATGTAACGTTGATTCCAGAAGAAAATTTCGGTTTTGTGATTCTAAGTAATTACGAAACGGGAATGGTTGGTGCAGTAAGAAATTATATCAGCGATCTTTTCACAAATACTGAACCGAAAGATTGGGAAAAATTAATGTTTGATGGTTTCGCAAGAAGAAAAGAAGCACAAGAAAAAGAATTTAAGCGAAGAGAAGAAATACAAGTCAAAGACACAAAACCATCATTACCTCTAGAAAAATATTGCGGGATTTATGAAGATAAAATGTACGGAAAAGCTGAAGTATTGCTGAAAGATGGAAAATTATTCTTACAGTTTAATCCAACACCAACCTTCCGCGGTGAATTAAAACATTACCAGTATGATATGTTTTATATTGATTGGGAAGATGAATTCTTAACGCGCGGCTGGGTAAAATTTGATATGAATTTTAATGGTGATATAACAAAAATGTCTTTCGAAGTCCCGAATTCGCCGGACTTTATATTCACCGAACTCTCGTTTGAAAAGCTACCAGAAAAGAAATAATTTTTTTTGCAAACATCAGAAAATCAGTAGGGGATTTTTTCGGTGTTTGCATTTTTTCGTACATGTAGTAATGCTAAGAACTTAATCCGATACAAACCGTCTTAATACTTACTCAAATAATAATTTAGGAAATCTTATACATGAAGAATCAAATTAGATTATTATTCCTAACAGTTTTAGTCTTTCTTCTCTCGTTAACGGCAATATCTGCTCAGCAAAAATTCTATGTTGACTTGAATGACCGTGCTGATGATCTTTTCAAAGTAACTTTAGTACCGGAAAAACTTTCAGAGCAAAATAAAATTTATCAATTTGCTTCTACCGCACCTGGCACATATCAAACAATGGATATCGGCAGATTCGTCCGTTCGTTTCGGGCATACGATGAAAATGGAAACGAACTTGACTCAAAGCATATCTCAACCAATCAGTGGGAACTTGAAGAACCAGCAAAAACAAAAAAAATAATTTACACAATTGCCGAAACATGGGATAACCCTGTTCAAGAACACCAAATCTATCCGATGTGCGGTACATCTTTAGAAAAAGACCATGCTTTGATAAACGGTCAATGTGTTTTCGGATATTTTCACGGGATGCAAAAAACTCCAATAAAAATAAAATTAGATTATCCTAAAGAATGGACGGCAGGAACGGCATTAAGTCTTGATAAAGATGGTTTTTACGACGCACCGGATTATGATTATATTGTTGATTCACCGATCTTACTCGGCAATCTTACAAAAGCTACAACCAAAATTGAAAATACTTCGGTTGATGTTTATACTTATTCTAAAACCGGTAAAGTTTCTTCGGATCAATTAATGACCTTACTCGAAGATATTTTAACTGCAACAAGCCAATTCACACAAGGACTTCCCGTAAATCGTTATACTTTTCTTTTTCACTTTGAAAATTTTTCTGCCGGCGCTTGGGAACATAATCTCAGTTCGGAATATGTTTTCAATGAAAGTCCGCTTGAAGGAAACGTTGCCAAAGAAATTAAATCGGTGGCCGCACACGAATTCTTTCATGTCATCACTCCGTTAAATATTCATAGTGAATTAGTGGGCAATTTCAATTTTGAAAAACCGACAATGTCTCAACATATCTGGTTGTACGAAGGTGTAACCGAGTGGGCTTCGGATATTCTCCAGTTGCGGGATTATCTGATTTCTCTTGACGATTATCTCGCCGATATGAAAACTAAACTTATTATCAACGACAATTATGATCCGACAATTTCTCTTGTTGATCTTTCTCTTCATTCAACAGAAAGACAAGATCAATACGGAAACATCTATCAAAAAGGTGCAATTGTTGGCTGCCTGCTTGATATTCGCTTACTCGAACTCTCAAAAGGGAAAAAAGGATTGCGGGAAGTCCTAAATCAACTTTATAAAGATTACGGCGCAAACAAGGCTTTCAGCGAAAAAGATTTCTTTAATGATTTTGTAAATCGTACTTATCCCGAGATTTCCGATTTTATAAATAAATACATTAAAGGAACAGAGAAACTTCCGGTTGCAGAATATTTTGGAAAACTTGGAATTGAATACAAAGAACTTGTCGGTGTGGATAGTTCTAAAATATCTCTCGGGTTTGGAATTGGCATGAAGGATAATAAATTTATTGTTACGCGTGTTGAGAATCAGATTCCGGATGGTATAAGAACTTTAGATTTTATTACTAAGGTAAACGGAGAGGAAGTTACTCTTCAAAATGCCCAGGCAAAATTTGCTTTTATGAAGAATATGAAGGTGGGTGATTCTTTTGTATTAACAATTGAACGAAATGGTGAGCAAAAAGAAATTAAATGTTCGATGGAACCAAGAACTATAAAACATCAATTTAAGGTTCCGGATGATGCTTCAGAACAACAGCTTGAATTACGCAGCGCTTGGATGAAAAACTTATAAATAATCTTCAATCTTGGCGGATTCGTCTCCGCCAAGGCTTTAATTTTCCTCCTTTATTAACACACATTTTTCTATTAGATTTACTTCAGATAAGTGGCTGCTCAGGTAAAACAATGATTCGGAAATTTCAATTTAGAATATTATTTGCCATTCCTGTTCTTCTTTCAATTCTATCTTGTACATCTTCCATTTTTGAAAAAGTTTATCCAACGTTAAATGACGGCAAATATGATAGTGAGTTCCCGTATAAAAATTCATCTCAGCAGCTTGAAGAGGTAAGTAATTCCATCCGTTTAATAAACAGTATCGCTTTTTATGAAAGCTATGTATTTGATCGTAATAAGAATTTTACTTTACAGAAATTAAAACAAACAAATATTGAAAAAGATGCAGTTGAAAAAGTTTATTTCAATCGTACTGCCTCCGGAACAGGAACAATAGTTTTTGCCAATCAAGGATTAGTTGCGCTGTTAACTGTTTCTCACATCGTTTCTTTCCCTGATACTGTAATTTCATATTTTGTAAACACTGATGGTGGTTCTTCTCAATTTATCGAGAGTATTTCTATAAAATCAAAGCAAACAAATTATGTTTCAGACTTTCCTGATAACGGAGAACTTGATGTAATTCTTCAAGATAAAAATATGGATATCGCCTTACTGGGAAGAAGATATACTTCAAATGAAACTTTGAGGATGGTAACCTTTAATTATCCTTGGGGCAATTCATCTGAGCTTGAATGGGGTAGTTTTATTTATGTATTCGGATTTCCGATGAATTATAAAATGATCTCAAAAGGAATTGTAAGTCGCCCCGGAAAAGAAAAACATATTTTTTTAATTGATGCGGTATTTAATAAAGGCTGCAGCGGAGGAATTGTTTTGGCTATACGCGACGGCGTTCCAAATTTTGAATTGGTTGGAATTGTAAAATCCGTTCCTGCGGAATTTGAAAACACTTTACGCCCTCTAATCAAAGAACGGGATTTTGAATATAATCCCATGCTTCCATATAAAGGTGATGTTTACGTTGATAAAGAACAAATTCTGCGTATAGGCATTACTAAGGTTATCGGTATAGAAGCAGTAAAAGATTTTTTAATTTCTAAAAAGAATGATTTGATAAGTATGGGATATAACTTCCCGGATCTTTTTAGATCGACAAATCCTACTATCTTAAAACAAATTCATTAATGAGCTGTCGGCATTCAGCTGGAAAAAATTAATCGCTGAAAACTGGTTGCTGACAACTGAAAGCTATTCCAATACTTCTTTCACTTCTCCACGTGCTACGGATTCAATCACATCGGCAAAGAGATCTATTTCAGAAAGCATTGTATAAACATTTGGTGTTACACGTAATCCTTTGAACTCTTCAAAATTAATTACGATTACATAAATCCTGTGCTTATTAAACAAATACTCTTGAAGTTTGTTAATGTTCACGCCGGTAATATTAAAATTCATTATTCCAGCCCAATTGGATTCATCTTTAATATCAATTAAGAATTTAACGTTATTATATTTTTTTACACGGTTGATCCATCGTTTGTGAAGGAAACGGAATCTTTCAGCTTTTCTATCAATTCCTATTGCTTCGTTAAATGCAAGAGCTTCTGCAATTGCATTATGGTTCGCCGCGGGATGTGTTCCAATCTCTTCGAACTTGCGAATATTGTCTTCCATCTCTTTCGTTGCAGCCATTAACGGCCAAACTTTTTTAATTAGATTTCTTTTAACATATAACATTCCGGTTCCGATTGGGGCGTAAGTCCATTTGTGAAGCGATGTTCCGAAATAATCACATTCAAGATCTGCAAGTGTATAAGGAAAATGATTAAACGAATGCGCACCATCTACAATAACCTCAATTCCTTTTTCATGTGCAGCTCTGCAAACATCTCGTACAGGAAGAATTTGTCCAGTTAAAAAACAAGTGTGACTAATTAAAATAATTTTAGTCTTGGGAGTAATTCCACTTTTTAGTGCTTCTACATAATCATTTTTATTTACAAGAGGAGTTGGATATTGAACCTTGTTTACTTTTATTCCAATCCGTCTTTCCATTTGATTAAATGTAGTTAACATGCGCGGATAATCTTGAGTTGTTGTAAGAATTTCATCTCCGGATTTGAAATCAATTCCCAGTTGAATTATTTGCAGAGACTCGCTATCGTTTCTTGTAATTGCTATTTCTTCTTGATCGCATCCGAATACAACTGCTAATTTTTCACGTACAGTTTCAACTTTCGGTTCAACATGCTGCCACATATAATAAGACGGCGCTTGATTGCTGTAATCTATGTAACGTTTGAATGCATCAATAACAACACGCGGTGATGGAGAAACGCCACCATTATTTAAATTTATTAGCGAGCGGTCAACATCAAAAGCGGATTGAATCCTTCCCCAAAAGTCCTCATCACTTGCCGATTCTACTGCTGAAATTGATGGATTCAATTTTTCAATCGCTTCGGTTGCACGAGCAAAAGCATCAGTTTTTAAGGCTATAAATGCCCCGCCAGTTGAGATCATAAACCGATTAAGAAATTGACGACGTGAATACATATTAACCTCTCCTTGATTTCAAGATTAGTTTAGATGAAACTATCACAAATCAACTTTCAAAAGCAATCTCAATTTATAAAAAGATACGTTATAATTTCTATCAAATTTATCTATAACAATCTTCCCTTTCTTTCATTAATTTCACAGTGTAAAATTTGTCCATTATTAGAATAACCGGAGAAATAAAATGAAGAATTTTAAAATCTTTCTATTCACACTTCTATTAAGCGGATCAATCACCGCTCAAGTTCATGATAAAGGATTATTCGTTCAACCTAAAAGTGAATTTTGGGAAGAAGTTCAAAAAGGAATTGATAGTTTTAACAAAAAAGAAAAGCCCGATAATAAAACATTTAAAATGGATTATACCGGGTTGAATCTTCCAAAATCAAAAAATGAGTTTACCTCTTATTGGCACTTTGATCCAGTCAATCAAGGCAACACAGGAACATGCTGGTCATTTTCTACTACTTCATATTTCGAATCAGAGGTTTATAGAATCTACAAACAAAAAATTAAACTCTCACCAATCTGGAATGCATATTGGGAATATGTTGAGAAAGCTCTCCGCTTTGTAAGAGAAAGAGGAAACTCTGTAATTGGTGAAGGGTCTGAATCAAATGCAGTAGTACGAATCTGGCAACATTACGGATGTGTGCCGGAAGAAGTTTATAGCGGAATGCTGCCCGGACAAAAACATCACGACCACAGCAAAATGTTCAATGAAATAAATAATTATCTAATTGGAATAAAGAATGCGAATGCATGGAATGAAAACGAAGTACTTAATACAGTCAAATCTATTTTGAATCATTATCTGGGTGAACCACCGACCAAATTTTCTGTAAACGGAAAAGAATACACACCAAAAGAATATCTTGAAAAAGTAGTTCGGTTAAACTTAGATGATTATGTCGCTGTTATGTCAATCATGCAAAAACCATATTATGAAAAAGCCGAGTATGAAGTTCCGGATAATTGGTGGCACAACAAAGATTACTATAATGTTCCTCTCGATGTTTTTATGTCAGCAATAAAAAGTACAATCAGAAATGGATTTACAGTTGCACTTTTCGGAGATGTTTCTGAAGCTGGAATTGAATCGCACGCAAAAGTTGCTATGATACCTTCGTTTGATATTCCTTCCGAATATATTGATGAATCCGCACGGCAATTTCGTTTTAGCAACGGAACAACCGGCGATGACCATGGAATTCACATGGTTGGTTATTTAAATAAAGACGGTAAGGATTGGTATTTAATAAAAGACTCCGGTTCTGGTTCTTTCAACGTTGGTGATAAAGGATATTATTTTTATCATGAAGATTATGTAAAACTAAAAATGCTCGGGTTCATGGCGCATAAAGATGCTATTGCAGATTTATTAAGCAGGTTCAAAAAATAATATTTCACTTAGCGCTAAGATTAAAACTAAATATGATCAGGAGATAAATGAAAAAATTTGTCAACGTAGGAATGAAGAAAAAGAAAAGGATAGCACTCGTTGCTCATGATAATAAAAAACAAGATTTGATCGAATGGGCAAAATACAACCGCGGTAATCTCGGCGATCATGAAATTTATGCAACAGGAACTACCGGAAAATTGCTTGAACATGATTTAGGATTTAAGGTAACCCGATTGCAAAGCGGTCCTTTAGGCGGTGACCAGCAGCTTGGTGCAAAAATTTCAGAAAATAAAATTGATGTATTGATTTTTTTCTGGGATCCGCTGGAACCTCAGCCGCATGATCCCGATGTGAAAGCGCTTTTACGCATTGCTGTTGTTTGGAATATTCCTATTGCATGCAACAGAGCATCTGCGGATTTTATTTTTTCCTCTCCAATTATGAAGGAAGAATATTCCCGCATTGTTCTTGATTACAACGATTATTTAACCCGTGATATTTCGGAGGTTTAAAATGAAAAAGCCCAGCAAAGATGAATACGTTTTATATTATCATACTTATATCGAAAAAGTTCCGGACGGAGACGTTGTCAAAAGTATGAACAAACAAATCGCCGAAGTAAAAAGATTATTTAAGAATGTTACAAAAAAACAATCCGAGTTCCGTTATTCTCCTGAGAAATGGAGCGTTAAAGAAGTTCTTGGACATATTTTAGAAGCGGAGAGAATTTTTTCTTATCGCGCATTGCGTTTTGCCCGCAACGATAATAAAGATCTTCATGGATATGATGAGAACGAATATATTCATAGATCAAATTACAATGAGATCAAACTTGCTGATCTTGTTGAAGAATTTTGTGCATTACGCACGGCAAATGTGCTGATGATTAAAAATTTTACCGATGAAATGTCTTTACGCATGGGAACAGCAAACGGAAATAAATTCTCTGTGCGTGCGCTCGCATATATAATGTACGGACATGTGCATCATCATCTTAAAATTCTGAAAGAGAGATATTTTTAATTTTATGCAACTGCTTGTTTTAGCATATCCTCAATTAGAAAAGAAAGATTATGAGTGGATACAATCCCTCCGGGCAAAACATGATGAGCGCTATTTCAATTTAGTTCTACCCCATTTTACTTTTGTATTCCCTGTTAACGAAGTAAGCCAAAAAGACTTTGTTAATCACGTAGAAAAAATATCCAAGAAGTTCAAAGAGTTTTATTTTGTACTCCGCTGCGCTCAAATTGTTAAAGACTCATTTAGTGATTATACGGATCTGTTTTTAATTCCAGAAGAGGGATATAGAATATTTGTTAAACTTCATGATGCACTTTATACAGGCATACTGGAAAAACAATTACGTCTTGATATACCTTTTATTCCGCATTTGGGAATTGCAACCAATAAGGATCCAATGAAATGCAAAATATTAGCGGATGAAATCAATTCTAGAAATCCGGAAATCTTTGGTGCAATAAATAAATTAGATGTAGTTTCATTTTCTAACGACAAGATAGAAACGATTAAAGAAATTATTCTTTAAAATAAAAAACCCGATTTATATTAAACCGGGTTTATAAAAAGATTGATTGAAAATTAATTTATTTGGTTAACAAAAATTCAGCTATTCTACCAAGTTCCTTTACATCTCTATTACCATATGACGGCATAATAGTACTTTTATATTTCTCACGATACTCATCAAAACGAGCACCGCCGCTGTAGGATGAGGGATTACGTAAATAATTTATTAACCCATCACGCGTCCAGCTCTTACTAATATTTTCTAGAGCCGGGGCCATTTGTGTCCCTTGCAAATTTTCTCCATGACACGAGATACAACCAAGTTGTTTAGTTAAAGTCTGTCCGTCTGCATCGGAAGTAGTCTGAGTTGTTTGCTGTCCCATTTGTCCCATCGTTGACGGCATTGTCGGTTCTTCTTTGCGTGTAATTCTTCCAAGTAAAAATAGAATAAGGAAAAAACCGAGAAAAGCAGCAACCCATTTTTGTGCATTTGTCATCTATAATACTCACTTTTAAAATTTAACGCTGTAAAGTTAATGTGGTGGGCCTTTAATAACAAATTGAATAGCGGTCAGCAATAAGCTATTTATTCAGTTCCTTATCGTAATTCTCTTTGTATCTTTTAATTGAAGAGAAAATTGCTCTGGCTATTTCATTTTGTCCGGTTGTACTTGCAAGGTGTGCTTCGTCTTTTCTATTTGATAGAAACCCTGTTTCAATTAGGACCCCCGGCATTGAAGCACCTACCAGAACATAAAATCCCGCCTGCTTAATACCTAAAGCAGGAATTTTTACATCGTTTTTCCACTCCTGATCTAAGAGATCTGAAAATGTCTCTGAGTAACGCATATATTGTGAATGTGCCATACTTACAAGAATAAAATTTTCGTCAGTTAATTTTTGATAACGATCAGGATTCTCCTCATACTTGATTACACTGTTTTCAAATTCAGCAATTTTAATTGCTTGTGAAGTTCTACCCGGGCGTAATAAGTAAACTTCAAATCCACGATACGAAATATCTTTTGCTTCTGTTGAATTACAGTGAATAGAAATAAATAATTTGCCCGCATTTTCATTAGCTATCTTTCCCCGTTTATATAATTCAATAAACTCATCTGTCTTCCGAGTATATATTACACGAACCTCCGGGAGATTTTTTTCAATTAATTTTCCAAGTTTTAAAGCAACCGCAAGATTTACGTCTTTCTCCCTAACGCCTGTTACTCCAATGGCGCCGGGATCTTTTCCTCCATGTCCCGCATCAATTACAACAGCATCAAAAAGCCATTTAGATTTTGCATCGTCAATATTTGATAGTGTAGAATCAAAAAGTTTATTGTGAATCGTAATTAGTATATCATGGCTGTCTAAATCTTGTAATGCTTCGGTTGTTGAATAACCATCGTTAAGAACAAACTCCAGTTGATTATTTTTAGACGTGATAACCGTTTTTTTGATTCGTTGAACAAGTCCTGCCGGTTTAACGGAATTTACAATATCCGGAGCTATTGTTACGCCCGAAAGGAAAACATACAAAATGTTGTTACTAATAGAGTGTTTGGGAATATTAATTTTGCGGCTAGCTTTAAGTCGAATTAATGTGCCGTTAGATTTTTCTTCTATCTCGATCGTACTTATATCATACTTTGAACTAACCTTTTCGATTGGAGTCTCAACATCAGGTGGTTTAATTTCTTTTTCTTGAGATTGTTTTGCGTTAACAAAAGACTCGGCAGTAAAAGGTTCTTCAGTCACAATTAAATTTTTAGAACGGCTGTCGAATAATATTTTTTTACCGTAACAAAGACTTAAATAATCGGTACAATAAATGAGGGGAATAAATACGTCTTCATTTATCAATAGCGTAGAAATAGGAATTTGAAAAATTGATTGTACCCCGTCATCTTTGTGGTTGAGAATTACAAATTGATTTTTTGCTGTAAACTTAAGAATATAATTTTGAAACTTTATTTCAATTTTTGCTGCCTCTGCATTGAAAAAGTGTGCCGTACTAAGAATTGATGACAATTCTTTCGCAGATGCGTAATCAATTCCTGCTTTTGTAACATAAGATAATGTTTCTTCTCTTCCTGAAATTTGTACTGAAATTTTATATAAGCGTTGCGGAAATATTATTGAGGCTGTTAATAATATTAGAAGAAGAAGTAATTTGGTTTTCATAAAAACTTATCCGATGAACGGAATGATAAAACCACTTTGTTTTTTATAAGCGGTAAATTTTTCACCAAAATATTTTTGAAGCATTTTATCTTCTACTGATGCCCGCATTATAAAAAGTGGTAATTCAAATAAAATTACAATCGGAACAACTGTAAAACTTAATAGTGCCAGTCCCACACCAAGATCTGAAAGTATCTGACTAATATATTGCGGGTGGCGAATAAATTTATAGATTCCTGTTGTATGAAGCTGGTGTTCTTTTAAAATAACAATGTCCTGTGCATAATCTTTCCCGAGTGATTTGTAAGCCCAGACTTGAAGCCAAGAAAAAATTAAAAAAATAATTAATCCTGCAATCCGGATATTTTCAAATCGAGTTTCAAAAGTACCAGTTAGTGATCCAATTTTAAAGATAGATAAGATTGTTAGAACAAGGATCAAAGCTGCAATATTAGGAGGTAATTTTTGCAGAAATGTTCCCGGTCTTTCCACAACCTTCGTGATAGATGTTTTTAGTCCTTTTTTTGCGCCAGAGTAATTTGCGCTTATTGATACAAGCAAATTTATAGCTAGAAGAATGTTTATTGCGTTTTGAGAATCCATTTCCCTTCTTCTTATGATTAATCTTATGGTTCAATATAATAACTTTCACAGAAACTTTGATTTTTCGAAGCATATTAGATTAACTTGAGACAATAATACTGGTAACACTTACAAGAATTACAAAAATATGACTCAAAACACTATGAGTATATTTGCACGATATTTGAATAGATACTTTTTCGGATTTTACCTATTTTTTAGCCAACACAATAAGACGAGATAGATGAATACCGGTCAAATGATGCTGACAATTGGAGCAGTTTTTTTATTAAGCATGGTTATACTAACGACTAATCGGGGACTAATAACTACCAATACTACAATGGTAGATAATAGATATGGTATACTTGCTGTTTCTTTAGCAACATCTACAATTGAAAGAGCAACCAGTAAAGCATTTGATCAGAATACAGATACACTCGCTATTAATACTACAAATTCTTTAACAAATGTTAATACATTAGGACTTGATGCCGGAGAAAATAGAAATTTTCCAGAGAATTTTAACGATTTTGACGATTACAATTGTTATAAGACAAATCCTAAAGTTGATTCACTTACATTTGAAGGGACTAATAGAAAAATAGTATTTAATACTTTCTGCAGAGTTGATTATGTAAATCAAAATAGTCCAAACACTATTTCAAGCCAAAGAACTTGGCATAAAAGAATTATTGTAAGTGTAATAGCAACAGGAATGACAGATACAATTAAAATGTCTTCAGTTTATAGTTACTGGTATTTTAGATAAGGAATTAAAATGGGTTTCAGTTCGTTACTAGACATACTTGGTTCAACAATAGCCGGCGGATTATTATTAATGATCTTAATGAGGATGAATGATGCCTCGGTCGAAAATAATTATTTTTATAGCGGTGAAAGAATTGTTCAGCAAAACCTTGTGGAAGTCGTAAAGTTACTAGAGTATGACCTGCGTAAAATAGGTTACTGCAATAATTGGCAGTTAATGCCGATACCCTCAATGGCAATTATTCAGGCTGATTCAAATAGAATTTCTTTTTTAACTGATATTCCTACAAATGCAGATCCATACGGAGATGGCGTTCTCGACACAATGCATTATTATTTAGGATCAACATCTGAACTTAGCGTTACTCCTAATCCATACGATAGATTATTATATAGAGTTATTAATTCTCAAACTCCGGCAGGTGCAAATCTTGGCATTACACAATTCAAACTAACATATTATGATTCTAATGGAGATAAAATTACTGCAATGCCGGCATCTCCACCTTTTGGAATCGCTGCAATACAAATTGATATTTCTGTCGAAAATACAGCTGCATATGGTAATGATTATTCTGCTGATAAAAGAATTATTTGGCGACAGGTAAGATTACCTGCAAGAAATTTTATCTTAAGATAAGGAGTATCTATGGGCGGAAAAGCTGCATTATTTTTAGTACTTGGCTTTAGCTTAATTTTTATGGTAGCAGGAAGAAACTTTAACAGTTTAGCAACCTCTACGGTGGATAATTTTGCAAATTATTATTTCGATACCAAAGCTCACCATCTTGCAGCCAGCGGTGTAAATCTGGTAACAAATCAAATATTTCTTAATGGTGCTATGGCAGATCAAACTTTTAATTATTCTTTCGATCAAGGAACAGTTTCCGTTACACTAAGCACAATAAATGCTTTCCAAAATATTAAACAATTGTTATCAGTCGGAACTTACAGTAACGTTACATCTACAATTAGAATTATTTTAAAACCCAGTGTGTTTTCAAAATATGCTTATTTTTCAAATTCAGAACGTGCAAATATATGGTGGACAACTACTGATACTGTTTGGGGACCATTACACACAAACGGTCAGTTACGTGTTGCAGATAGACCGGTGTTCATGGGTAAAGTTACTTTAGACGGAAGTATTGTAAAATATAATAATAGTGCACAACCTCAATTCTTAGGCGGTGTTCAAACGGGAGTTCATGTTACTATACCAAGTAACGGTGTTTCAAATGTTGGTCTTGCCGCCGCCGCAGGGGGTGCTAATATTACCGGGCATTCACTTGTATATCTAGAATTTCGCGGTGATAGTATTAGATACAAATACAGTAGTGGCGGAAGCTGGACATATGTTTTAGGATCTACATTTGCACCAAACGGTGCTATATTTGCAGCTAATGCCGAGTTAAGAATCAAGGGTAGAGTAACAGGTCAATATACAATAGCAGCTTCCGGAACAGGTAGTAATAGAGGCAAAATATTTTTAGATGATGATGTTTATTACAATACCGATCCAAGAGTTAATCCTAACTCACAGGATATGTTGGGTATTGTTGCACAAAGAGATGTAATAATAACAAAAAATTCCGCTAATAATAATAACATTACAATCCAAGCTTCGATATATTCTGAAAGCGGTTCATTCCAAGCAGAAGATTACCAAGGTCGTCCGCCAAGCGGGGCTATATATTTATATGGCGGTGTAATCCAAAATGCAAGAGGTCCGGTTGGTACTTTCAGTACTTGGCATGGCACTACAACTATTGTGTCCGGATTCTCAAAAAGATATCGTTACGATGATAGATTCATGATCGCAAATCCTCCTTTCTTTCCGGGAACAGGTTCTTTTGAAATTGTTTCCTGGTTCGAATAATTTATTTGTGAAGTAAATTTCTTAATGATTCTTCGGCGGATTCAAATTTAAATTTATATCCGGCTTTAATAGTTCTTTCCGGAATTATTTGAGCTCCGTTCAATAAAACATCGGCTGCTTCACCAAATAAAATTTTTATTATTAATGCCGGAACTTTGAAGAGCGACGGTCTATGCATAATATTTCCTAAAATTTTACAAAACTCTTTCATACACAATGGATTTGGCGACGAAGCATTTAACGCTCCCCTAACATTTTGATTATGAAGCGCAAACAAAAATATTCCGACTACATCATCAATATGAATCCATGGAAACCATTGTTTCCCTTTTCCAATCGGGCCACCGACAAAAAATTTAAATTGATTTATCATTGGGACTAAAGCGCCTTCATTGGCATCCAAAACTATTCCTGTTCTTACACTAACTCTACGCACTCCATATGATTCAACTTTGCCAGCTTCTTTTTCCCATGCATTTACAACTTCCGCAAGAAAATCTTTTCCTGGTTCCGAATTTTCATTTACCGGTTTTTCGGAATTTCCATAATAACCGACTGCTGAGGCTGTAATAAAAACCTCCGGTTTATTTTTTAATCGGCCAATTGCATTTACTAATGATCTCGTTCCTTCAACACGGCTTGATAGAATATCTTTTTTATGTTTTAGGTTCCACCGTTTTGCCATTACGTTCTCCCCTGCAAGATGGACTACGGCATCTTTATCTTCCAGTTTATGAGACCAATCATTTAGCCCGGGATTCCATTCAACATAATCATTAGCGTTGGAAATTTTTTGTTTTGCATTTTCAACCGCACGGGTAAATATTGTTACTTCATCTCCGTGCGTTATTAATTTTTCTGTAATTTTTTTTCCTATAAATCCAGTTGCACCTGTTATAATTACTTTTTTCATTAATAATTTTCCTTCCGATAGAACAACATACTATTAAATTAAGTCTTACTTTTTCATGCAACAATATTTATTTCAACCTTTATTTGGTACCGGATATATTATATCTTTGTTTTATTCGATAAGAAACTTTAAATACTTACAACAAGATAATTTGTCTACTGTTATAATATAATCTGGGGGTTGAAATGAAGAAAGTTTTAATTCTTTTTACATTATTAACATCAGTCACTTTTTCACAGCAGTTCATTCTCAAAGGAAAAGTTACTGATAGACCTACATCATCGCCGTTGAGTTATTCGAACATTCGTATCGTCGGAACAACATTAGGTACAGCAACAAATTTTGAAGGTAATTTCGAGCTTAAATTAAAGAGAGGTAATTATAAATTAATTGCTTCTTTCATAGGTTATAAATCAGATACAATTTCTGTAACACTTGAATCAAATAAATCCATAAATTTTTTGCTCGAACCGGTTCAAGTTAATTTACAGGAGATAACTGTCTTCCCGGGAGAAAATCCGGCATTAGAGATAATTCGCAGAGCTATTAATTCCAAACATGAACGCAATAATAAACTTAATACTTACGAATTCCATGCTTATACAAAGGGGCTTGTTAAAACAACAAAGGACTTTTCAACAAGAAACAATAGCGCAAGTTTGTCAATAGGCACACAAGATACCGGTAAACTTAAGATCAGCGGTATAATTGAAAACGAAAGCAAAGGTTACTTTAAAAAGCCAAATAATTACAAAGATGAAATTATTGCAAGAAAGCAAAGCGCAAATACACCATCGTCGGTTAATATTCTTACCGGTGGCAGAATTATTCAAAATTTTTATACTGATGATATACAATTTTTCAATCGTCCATTGCCAAGTCCAATCTCCGATGATGCAATTGACTACTATGATTATTTAATCGAAGATACTCTTGCAATGGATAACAAAAATGTTTTCCAAATTCATGTTGAACCGATAAAAAAAACAGATCCCGGTTTTGTGGGAAAAATATTTATTTCGGATGATCAATTTTCTTTGGTTAAAATAGATGTGAACTTAAATGACGCCGCTAATCCCGGCAGAATCTTTGACAGAGTAAATATTTTTCAGCAATACACACCATATGAAAATAATATTTATATGCCTGTTGATTACAGAATCTTTGCCGACGGAAATTTTATCGGTGTATTTAAATTCGGCTTTGAGCTGAACACAATCTTTTATGATTATAAAATCAATCCGCAAATTGACGATGACTATTTTGGAATGGCAATCATAAAAGTTTTATCCGATGCCGACAAGAAAGACTCTACTTACTGGAAATCCACACAAACAATTTCAAACACGAACGAAGAACTTGACGCTTACAAAAGAATAGATAGTCTTGAATCTTTACCTAAAACATTTTGGGATAATTTTTCATTGTTATCCTCCAGCATAAACGTAAGCGACAATTTTTCCATTACCGGACCGCTTGGACTTTATTCTTTCAATCCGATTGAAGGACATACTTTAAACTTTGGCGCTAATATTTCCCAAGAAGCAGATAAGAGACTTAATTCCCGAATTGATTTCTCATACGGGTTCAACGATCAAAGATTCAAAACTGATTTTTCCTCAACTTATTTTATGGGTGAGTACAGAACTCACTCTATTACCGTAAATGCATTTACAAGATTAACCGAGCTTTTTGGCGAATCAATTCGTTATAATAAACTCACCTCTACTCTTTCTAATCTATTAGGTAAATATGATTTCAAAGATTACTACTATACAAAAGGATTTTCTGTAAAACTTTGGAGTGAAGTTTTTCCAATATTAAGATTGTCTTTGGGAATACTTAACAGGACAGATAACAACGCTTACAACAACTCCGATTTCTCTATTTTTAATCAAGGGAAAAAATACAATATCAATAAAACAATTTATGAAACAAGGATAAACGCCTTTACCGCCGGATTTCAACTTGATTTCAGAAAATACATTGAAGACGGATATTTTAGAAGAAGAACATCACAAGGAAATTTTGCAGCTATTCTTTACGGGGAAATGCTTTTAAGTAATACAGGCACACTTAATAGCAGTCTCGATTTCCAATCATACAAACTAACACTCAGCGGTTTCATACCAACATTCAAATCTGCAAATATGAATTTTGTTCTTAGTGGAATTTACTCTGACGGTCCGGTTCCATTTCAAATGATGTACTCATTACCGGGAAATATCGAAAGCGCAAGTCAATCGTACACGATGCGAACATTAAGAGTTGGGGAAGTTTTCGGAGATCGAGTTTTAGCTCTCTCAATCGAACAAAATTTTAACGATGAGATCTTTAGAATGTTTAATCTTTCATTTTTAATAAACTTACAAATCAACCTAAGTATGCATTTCAATGCTGTACTGGTTGAAGTCTCTCCAAAAAGTAAATCAATATTTCCAAACGGTAACGGTTTCCTTTTTAACGAATTTAAATCTCCTTTTTATGAAATCGGTTTTGGCCTTGGGCAGGCTCTTTTTCCTTTCCGATTAGAATTTACATGGAAACTGAATTATCTTGGGACAAATAATTTTGTCTTTGGAATTAACACACCAATGCTTTGAAGGTAAGGGTTAAAATGAAAAAAATATTTTTTGTTATTGCCTCATTAATACTTTCAACAAGAATTTCAGCTCAAGAAATTACTGTCAATAAAATTGAACCGCCGAACTGGTGGGTGGGCATGAAAACAAATAAGATCCAATTAATGATTTATGGAAAAAACTTAAATAATATTTCTGCTGAGTTTAGGGACAAAAACATTAAGGTTGTTAGTGTTAAGAAAATCGCAAACCCAGATTATGCTTTCATAGACATCGAAATTACTAATGATATCAAACCAAAAGATTATGAACTTATCCTCTCTCACGGGAAAGAAAAAGCTTCCGTTAAATTTCCAATTCTTAAAAGAGAAAGCGATAAAAAACGTTTTCAGGGGTTTTCGAGCAAGGATGTAATTTATTTGATAATGCCGGATCGATTTGCGAATGGAGATCCTTCAAACGATTCTATACCTGGTTATTCCGATTATATGAATAGAATTCCGGATCAGAAACGCGCCGGTGGAGATATTCAAGGAATGATTGATAAACTAGATTATCTAAAAGATCTTGGTATAACAACAATCTGGCCTACTCCGCTTGTTGAAAATAACACCTTTCGTTCTTACCACGGTTATGCAGCAACAGATTTTTACAAAATTGATCCGCGCCTCGGGACAAACGAACTTTACAAAACATTTGTGAGCGAAGCTCATAAACGCAACATAAAAATAATTCTTGATCATGTTTCAAATCATTTTAGCGATGATCATGTCTGGATGAAAAATCCGCCCACTCCGGATTGGACAAATGGAACAAAAGAAAATCATCTCAGCGCTAATCATAATAAAATGATCTTTACGGATATTCATGCAGATAGTACAATAATAAAACAAGTTGAGCGCGGATGGTTTGTTGACTCAATGCCGGATTTGAATCAAGAAAATCCGTTTGTTGCTAATTATATAATTCAAAATACAATTTGGTGGATCGAATATACCGGCCTTGATGGTGTTCGCGAAGACACCTATCCTTATAACAATCAAAAATTTATGGCACACTGGGGAAAAGTATTACTTAACGAATATCCAATTATTAATATAGTTGGCGAAGTTATGACTGGTGAAACGGATTTTCTTGCGGGTTATCAAAAAGATACTTTTCTGCCGAGAGGATTAAATACATATTTACCTGCATTAACGGATTTTGCCTTGCGTGATGTATTGATCGGTTACTTACAGAATAGGAGCAGCCTTTATAATATTTTCAGCGTTATAGCAAAAGATTTTTTATATAAAGATCCGGGCAACTTGGTTACATTTGCCGATAACCACGATCTTACACGTATAATGTTTTTAGCAAAAGGAAATATTGCCAAAGCAAAAATTGTTTATACTATTCTTTTTACTACAAGAGGGATTCCGCAAATATTTTACGGGTCAGAGATTGGTCTTGTGGGCGCAGAAGGTGACGGAAAATTACGTGTCCCCTTCCCGGGCGGATTTCCGAACGATAAGCGCAATGCGTTTACTTTAACCGGCAGAACAACGGAGGAAAATAATTTCTTTAATTTCTTGCAGGACTTAATTCGGCTTCGTAAAAAATATCATGCTCTTTCCGAAGGAAAACTTACGCACTTTCCTCCGGTGAATGATGTATATGTATATTTTAGAACGCTTGGAACTGAAAAAATTATGGTAATTGTAAATAATAACAATTCATCAACTAATGTTGATTTGAAGATGATGAAAAATTTGATTACTGAAAAATCAAATGTTTTTAATTTGCGAACTGGAGAGAAAATTAACCTTGATTCTAATTTATCTTTGAAAATAAATCCGCTATGTGCAGAGATTTTCAAAGTAAGCGATTAAAAATGTTTTTCTATAGTTCTGTTCTAAATTTAATGAGCCCCGCCCTTAAACATTAATTCTCCGGCTGTGGCTTTCAATTTTAAATAATTCTGTTTAGGCGGCAGCGGACAAGTAGCATATTTAGTAAACACGCAAGGCGGATTAAATGCTTTATTGAAATCCAAAATAATTTTTCCTGTAGAATCATTTTTATTAACATAAATAAATCTTCCCGCTCCGTAAGTTTCTTCCCCACTTGTTTCATCGGCAAAAAGAATAAAGTACTGATCACCTTCTTCAAGGGCATCAAGCTTAAATTGTCTTCCGTCTTTTGTAAAGACTAATGCGCCGGGAGAAATATTTTCTTCGGTCATTCCAAGGATATTGGTTATTTCTAATTTTTTAGGCGGGTCATATTTTTCTAATTCCGCTTCAAATCTCCAATCTGAATTGATCGGATATGTATCTATTCCCTTAAAAGATTTTACAAGTGAACTTTCCAGGTCGCGCAATCTAATTCCATATTTATCACCGCGCTTTATTACAAACCATCTTAATGAATTGTATTCTAAAATCGTTGCACCTTGAATATCGTTTTTAAGATCGGCAGTTGTAACAAATTTTCCATCACTCTTAACTTCAATTCCTTTATTAACTCTCAGTGTTACAACTGAATCTTTCAGAGAAAGCGTTCCAATAAAAGCGGGAGCTTTTCCTTCAGGAAAAATAATATCGTTAGTTTTATCGCTGCCAAATTTATTTACACCTTCATTAAGCCAGAATAGACCGGCAAGATTTAACCATCCGTTTTCTTTTTTCAAATTATCAATTCGTTTATTGTGCCAATCTTTAATTTCCTGAATATACTTTGCGTCCCCTTTTTCTTCTAACGATTTATGACATGATGCAATCAATGAAATAAAAATAAGTGACAATAGAATTTTTATAGACTTGCCCATTAAATGTCCTTTTTTCTTTTTTGACTTAATTATTACAGCGCGATGTTACAAAAGAAATTCTTTACAACCAAAAATGAGTTGTAATTCCAGAACGTAAAAATCAGATGTGCTGGATTTAATCAATATTTGATTAGTCCAAATAAAATATCTCTCTTTTAAAAGAAAAGTTTCGTTAAAATTAGATAGGATTTTTTTATATTGGATATCGAATCCAAGAGCCGATTTTATTAAGGATGGAAATGACAAAGAAAAAGAAAGATGGATTAAAGAAAGCGGGAAATAAATATAAGAAAGAGAATAGGTCCCTTAAAAAAGCAATCAAACCTCCTACCTTAAAAGAATTATTTGATTATACCTCAGAATATTTCGATACGATTTTTGAAAATGCTACTATCGGAATTGCAATATTAGATCCGATTGGTAAAATCTTAAAAGTTAATCCATTTATAATTAAAACACTTGGCTATACAAACGAAGAGATCCTTAAAATGGAAATAGCGGATTTTTCTCATCCGCACGACATAGTAGAAAGCAACAAATTACTTAATAAGCTTATTGCGGGAGAACAAAATTATTATCAAATAAATAAACGGTACCTTGCTAAGGATGGAAAAATTATTCATGCTCATATTACTGCAACTCGCATTAATAATAATAAATCGAAAAATATTATTGTAATGCTTGAAAACGTAACCGAGCACAAAAAAATCACCAGCAAGTTAACGTCGGAACAAACTCTATTTTTAACATTACTTGAAAACATTCCTGATAGTATTTATTTCAAAGATATCGAAAGCCGTTTCATAAAAGTGAACGATGCAAAAGCAAAAAAACATGGCTTAAAACCCGAACAGTTACTCGGTAAAACTGATTTTGATATATTCGACCATGCCCATGCCTCAAGATCATTCAATGATGAACAATTAATTATTAAAACCGGCAAACCTATTATTGGCAAAGAAGAAAGAGAAGATTGGCCTGATGGAAGAACTCTATGGATTTCTGCAACTAAAATGCCCCTTTATGATTCAGAGGGAAAATTAATAGGTACGTTTGGAATATCGCGGGATATAACTCAAACAAAAATGAGTCAGGATTTAGTTAAAGAAAGTGAACAGTTATATCATGCACTTTTTGAAGGTTCAGACGATGGGATGTTTTTCGTTTCTGAAAATATTATTCTTGATTGTAATCAAGCTGTCTTAGATATTTTTAAATGTGATCGAAATTTTATTGTTGGTCACCCGCCATCCGATTTTTCTCCGGAAGTTCAACCCGACGGCAGAAATTCTTATGAGTCAGCCAGCGACAAAATAATGAAAGCATTTAATGGTGAGCCACAGCGTTTCTATTGGCAGCATAAAAGACCGGATGGTTCGCTGATTGATTGTGAGATTTCATTAAAAGCAATTACTATAGGCGGAAAAGGAATTATCCAAGCAACGATGCGTGATCTTACAGATAAAATTCGCGCAGATAAAATTAGAGATGCTCTTTTCCAAATCTCCGAAGCTGCTTACACTGCCTCCGATATGTTTACCCTTTATAAAAGAATCCACGAAGAAATTGGCAAATTGATGTCTGTGAAAAATATTTATATAGCTCTTTACGATGATAAATCCGATATGATTTCGTTTCCATATTTTGTTGACGAATTTGATCCGCCGCAGCCGCCGAAAAAACCGGGTAAAGGATTAACCGAATATATTCTAAGGAGAGGCGAAGCAAGTCTTATCACTTCTCAAAGAGATTTAGAATTAAGAAAATTAGGTGAAACGGAATTGATTGGTGCGCCGTCTGCTATATGGTTAGGTGTGCCGCTCAAACTTAGCGGTAAAACCATAGGCGTGTTGGTGGTTCAAGATTACGAAAATGAAAAGGTATATGGTGAAGATGAAATGCAATTATTAATATTCGTTGCAGAACAGATTGCCCAAGTAATTGAGAGAAAAAGAAATTCTGATGCAATTAAGAAATATGCCGATGAGTTAAAACAATTAAATTCTACCAAAGATAAATTTTTCTCAATTATTGCACACGATCTTAAGAATCCGTTCATCACAATCCTCGGGTTCTCAGATTTACTTCATACAGATTATGCCGAACTAACTGATGAAGAACGGTTATTTTACATTGATGAAATGAAAAAGTCCGCAGAGATTTCCCACAGCCTTCTACAAAATTTACTGCAATGGTCCCGTTCTCAAACCGGGCGAATCGAATTCAATCCGCTCAAACTCAATCTTTTCAATATTATAAATGATAATATCGAACTTCTAAAAACCTCAGCAGAAAAGAAACAGATTAGTATAGAACATAATATTCATAAAGATATTAATGTGCTGGCAGATGAAGATATGCTTAATACAATAATAAGAAACCTCATAACTAATGCTATCAAATTTACGAACAAAGGCGGATTGATTACTGTTAATGCCGTTCATACATACGATCTTGTCGAGATAACAATTGCCGATAACGGTGTTGGAATGAATGAATCGGTAAGAAATAATTTATTTAAGCTGGATTCCGCTCACTCTACGTCTGGAACAGGAAATGAAACCGGTACCGGACTAGGATTAATGCTCTGCAAAGAATTTATCGAAAAAAATGGCGGTACTATCCGTGTAGAAAGTGAAGAAAATATGGGCAGCAAATTTATATTTACCCTGCCAATAGAATAGTTGTTCCCTCTTTAGTAGATCTATTTCCAAATTAACTATACTGATTATTTAAATTTCTTCTTTCAGTTATATTAAACTATTGTTAGGAAGTGTTCTAAAGTTCGAACATAAGCCTCAAATAGCCGTAACGGGAATTAGTAGATACCTCTCTTGAAATATTCCTGCTCATTGTCTCGCGGAAAAACAGATCGAATACAAAATTGCGATACGGTTCATATCTGACATTAAAAGTAAAAATATTTTGATTAATTCTTTCGCCGTCTAAAAAATCAATCCGCATAGGATCAATATTATCGCGATGAGAAACAAAAGCATCTCCGCCTGCATTAAAAACTAAATTGCTCTGTGAATCATAAAAGTTTTGTCCGTGACGAATATATTGGTAATCAAAATTGAATCTGATCTTCTCATCAAAATTATATGCAATCTGCAGAAATATTTCATCGGAGTTCGGACCGATGTGATGACCAAGCAGTTGATTGAAGGCTGTATAAGAGTTTTTCGGATTTATATGTGAATAGACATACGGCCGAATTCTAGTGTACTCAAAAATAAGAGACAGATCGTCAATAGAAAATGGTGAATACCAAAAAGCTCCTATCTGATAACCGGTTTTATTTATATAACTGGAAAAGTCTTGTAGATTTCCTAAAGGATTATCATCCAGAAAATATGTTAACTGAAATTCTAAATTCTTAAAACAATTTGTCTGCAGATCCAACCATAGCGCGCCGTTGTCTCTATCCTGTAAAGACATTTCCTCAAATTTATAAAATGCAAGAGGATTTAAATATGCCAGATCAATTCCTCGGCTGGAGTATATTATATCTTCCCCAAGTCCAAAATCTAAAAAATCTTTGAAGTGAAGTTTGAAGCGGTTTAATGCTATTAACTTTGTAAAATTTTGGGATCTGTCTGCGTTGAACTCGCCTACAGTTGAAGCATGTAAAGATGTAAAGCTGAAAATTCCGTAATTAAAATTTATTCTAAAAAAATCAAGCAAAGGATGATCACCGGATAAGACCAATTTACTTTCGTAGCCGTAACCAAATTTTATTTTCTCCCGACCGATTTGAAATGCAAGCGACATATCTTTTACGGGTTCGGTATAATAACGCAAATATCCTTCTGTAAAATCATAGTTGCTTATGTTTTCAATGTTTTCAACAAATTTGAAATTATATTTAAGTCGCGGCTCAAGTATTGGCGCAAAATCTTGCGACCCGCTTACTCCGCCTTTTTGGACTGTTAAACTATAACCAAGTTTCTCGAATAGAGTTCCCCTAAAACGAAAGCCAATATCATAAAGCCATGAATTATTTATATACGGTTTTAAATTTTGACCGTACACCGCTCTTCCCAAAACATTCAAAAAATAGTTAACACCCTCGCTGCGGTACGCATAAACATATTTTATTTTATCTGAAAAAATATCGCTATTGCTCTTCGAAAATCCCGCCTGTTCTCCAAAAAATTGGTATGTGTTCGTGCTATCGGCTAAGTCATCGTAAAATTCATTCTGAAATTTCTTGAGTATTTTTTTTTCGGTAACGCTTAAATCAGCCGACAAAGAATCAATGCATTCAAGATTTTTTTTTATTTCTGCCCGCGACATATTCGGGCTGTCATCGTGAATATTTACCGGTAAATTTTTGACCTTCATCTCTTTAAGAAAAACATAGACTTGATGATCTAACGGAACATTTTCCTGCTGGGAGAAAGAGTAAGAAGTAAGGAGTAAGAAATACGTAGTAAGTAGAACTGTAAAGAATATTTTAACGTTATTTATTTCCATGATTAAGCATCTACATTTTTAGGTGCAAGAAATTTATTAAATAAAAGTAATCCGATAATTGTAGCTACTCCAATAGAAGCAAAGATCAACCATAACATTGTTGGATTATGCAAATTATCTACAAAGTGAACATACAATTTTGCGCCTAGCACTCCGCCTATTCCACTTCCTATCACTCCATATAAAAATGAATAGCCAAGATAAAGTGCTTTTTTATCCTCCGGTGCAATCAATCCGACATAACTTATAAACTTCGGATGAGCAGTCATTTCTCCTATCGAAAAAATAAAAATACCCGCAATGAAAACGAACGGATGAGTTGATATCGCCAATATTGCAATTCCAATGGTTCCTAAACAAATTCCTGTGATCATTGTGGGCAAAGCTTTTGTTTTCTTTACAATTTTTGAAATAAGAAGTTGAAGAAGAATTATCGTGCCCGCGTTAATAACAGTTACATGCTCAACATCAAAATGCCAATCCGGTTTTGAAACGAATAAACCCAGAATAGAATTAACAAAATTATTTATAGGTGTTTTATCAACATAATCTTTGAAATACCATAGAACCGAATCAAACTGCTGGAAATATAAAATCCAAAAACCGGAATAGATTACAATCATCAGAATAAACCTGAAATCTTTTAGAACAAGCGCTGCTTCAGTTAAAACTTGGGAGAGCGGTTTTGAATTTGCCGGCCTATTTGGTTCTTTATAAACAAGAAGATTTAAAAGAAGAAGCGAGCCCGTTCCTACTGCGGCCATTACAAATACATACGAATAAGAAATTTGTTTTAACATCGGCACAAGTAATAACGGAAAGATGAATGCGCCGAGATTAATTGACCAATAATAAATCCCGAATGCTAAAGTTGAATTTGATTTATCAGTAACGCGCGCAATCGTTCCGGAGATGATCGGCTTAAATGTTCCTGCACCGACAACCATAAATATCAAACTTGCAAAGACAAGAACATATGAAGTCATAAATCCGGTGAGCAAATAGCCCAAACTCATAACAGCAAAAGCAAAAACTAAAGTTGCACGGTAACCGAAGCGGTCTGCAATTGCACCTGCAACTATTGGAAGTAAATATAGCAGCGGCTGGAATGTGCTTGTAATTACGCCGACACTTTCTTTAGAAAAACCCAAACCACCTTCTGCAACACTTAGAACAAGATAAACCGAAAGAATTGATCTTACTCCATAATAAGAACCGCGTTCAAAAAATTCCATTGTGATAACTGTCCAGAAATTTTTAGGGAACGAGCGGAATATTGATTTTTTTACTTCTGCGGCCTCAGTCATTGGCAACTCAAGTTTAATTGTAGTTTGACTAATTAATAAATTTTCATCTTTAAGTTAAAACTATATTTTGAAATTTGCTGAAGGGAAATTAAAAGAAGATCGCTTGCTTGATTGTTTGAATGATTGAGAAATTGTGTTTTTTTACTCAAAAAGAATTTCAAACTTTTTCCAACCAATCCAACAAACCATTTATAAAAGTGAGAGGATGCGGCGGGCAGCCGGGAATATAAAGGTCAATCTTATTTTCTTCGAGGAATTTTCTTTGAATCTCATCCGAGTTTTGAAAGATACCGCCCGAGATTGCACATGCGCCAAAAAGAATAATTATTTTAGGATTCGGGACAGCATCATAGCAAATATCTATAGCCTTTGACATGTTTTGTGTGAGTGGGCCTGTGATAACAATGCCGTCTGCATGTCTTGGTGATGCGACAAATTCAATTCCGTATCTGCCTATATCAAAGTTAACATTGCTCAATGCGTTCAGTTCAAGTTCGCAGCCATTACATCCACCGGCTGATATTTGCCGAAGCTTCAAAGATTTACCAAAATATTTTCTAATCTTTTCAGATGCTTTTTCCGGAGAAATAGATTTTGTTTCTTTCGTTACTATTAACTTTTCTCTTCTATCTGCTGTGGTGTGATAATTATTTGTAAAGTGAATAATTTTTTCCGGACAAGTTTCTTCGCAGAGGGGACAGAAAACACATAAGCCCAAATCAATTTTTACAGGATTTAATTTGATCGCGCTTGTCGGACATACATCCGCACATTTTGTACAACCATTAGAGCAAGTTTTGTCTTCTATGTTCGGTAATCCTCGAAACAGTTCCGGCAACGATACATTTCTTATGTCGTGAACTATTGGATCGCCCTGAAGTATTCTTATTTTTATTGCGTCATTCATAACAATGTCTTTTTACTTTGTCATACCCGTGTAAACGGGGTATCCATTAATACTTTTTTTTAGATTCCCGCTTTCGCGGGAATGACATTTACACATTCTATTGTCATTCTGAATCCCGACTAGATCGGGATGAAGAATCTTATTAGCAGATTCTTCAGTCGCTCCGCTTCCTCAGAATGATACTAACATTACAAATCATGCCCTGCATATGACAAATCAAAACTTTTATTGCACAGCGGGAAATCTGAAATTGCCGTTTCACGTAAAGCCAAACTTAAGCCGTACCAATTATTAAACGACGGGTCTTTGATTTTGTACTTCGACAAATTTCCGTCCCTATCTGTAAATACAGCGTGAACAATTTCTCCCCGCCAGCCTTCAACAATTGAAATTACTCCGGAATTTGCAGAAACGTCTCCAATCTCAGATTTGTTTTCTCCTTGAGGAAGATTTTCAATCTGGTCGAAAATAAACCGTAATGCTTCATCAATTTCTAATGCGCGTAAACGGGCACGTGCAAAAACATCGCCGGTTGATAATGTAATCATAGAAACTGGATTATAACGATAAGCGCTGTATGGAAAATGAATTCTTGCATCTTCTTCAAGTCCTGACGAGCGGGCGGCTAAACCAACTAGACCCACATTTTGAGCGAGATCTTTTTTTACTATTCCGGTTTCTTCAAGTCTCGATAATGCCCCAACCGACGAGAATAAATATTCATTGATCTGTTGAACATCCTTTTGAACAATATTAAGATTATTTACTACTGTATTTATTATTTCATCATTAAGATCGAACCGTACGCCGCCGTAAATAAATAATCCCCGTCCGGATCTTGATCCGCATATTGAGGCAAGACTATTAATAGCAAGTGTACGCAGCCTTCCGTATGAGGAGGCAGGCAATGCAAATCCGATATCATTAGCTATACCGCCAAGTCCTGATAAATGCATTGCAATTCTTTCTATCTCGGAAGCAATGGTTCGAACAACCTCAGCGCGTAAACTCAACTGCGTATGTGATAGACATTCGATTGCATTGCAGTGAGCAAATGTGTGCCCGATAGTTGTATCGCCGGCAATTGATTCAGATAAAATTATTCGCTGATTAGGGTTTGTTTGAAGAAAAAGTTTTTCAACTCCCCTGTGTTGATATCCTAAATTAATTTCGAGATTATAAACGAGTTCGCCGTGGCATTGAAATCTGAAATGCCCCGGTTCAATAATTCCCGCATGAATTGGTCCAACTGCAACTTCGTGGACTTCTTCACCTTCCAGCTTGAAAAATTTATAGGGCTTATTCTCTAGTATTACATTCTGTTTTCTTACCGGTCTCGGCCATGGATGATTGACCGGTACATATCCATAATTTTCCGAAAGCTCGCATTCAAAATAATGTGTCTGCGGAAAATCATTTGCCCAGCTTTCGAATTCTAGTTTACCTTTACTAAAATCGCCGCCTACAATACCAATCATTGATGAACCTGAATCCGAGAGAACAGCGATAATTTTTTGAGGATCGTTTTTATCAATTGGGGTAAGCGCAATCATTCTATTTCCATTTTGCATTAACACAGCAACGGTATTTCGAAATTCATCTTTTCCTAAAAAATGAATTGCGTCAATGTTGAATAACTGATTGTTCTGAACTTCGAGCAATTTCATAAACTCATACCAAAATCTTTTGTGATGTTAATTATATTTTTATATAAAATATCCGGTGAAGCGATCGCTATCGTGGCCAACAAAATCAATAAGACAATTACAATAAAATGAATAAGTTCAAATTTTTCTGTTTCAGTTTGAGGGTTTTCATCCTCTCCTTTTTGATAGAGCATGTTAAAAATAATTTTCCCCATATTTATAAATATGAATAGCATGAAGAACATCACGATAGCAAGCAAATACGGTTTGTCGGGAAAAAGAATTCCTTCAAAGATTTTTATCTCACTAAAAAATATCCCGGAAGGAGGAATCCCGGAAATTGATAAAAAGGCAAGAAGAAAAAGCCATCCGGTTTTGGGAATCCTTGTTAATACAGAATGCACTTTTCCAACTTCACGCGATTTATAACTACGATGAATATTTCCTGCCGTAAGAAAGAGAACAACTTTTGCGATCGAATTATAAAATGCATGATACATCGCTCCGATAAATGCCAAACCTCCAACTCCCAGGCCTAATGAAATAAGTCCAAGATGCTCAACGCTTGAATACGCAAGCATCCGCTTGTAATTATTTACTTTGAACATAAATAAGAAAGCAACAAAGAGTGACAATAACGCACCGATGATGAGCAGGATTTTCGCAAACTCATAAGAAGATGTAGGACGAATGATTTGAAAAATTCTCATCACACCGAGTAGCGCAGTTAAACGCAGCGAGCCGGACATCAATGCAGCAATTGGACTTGGTGCATTGCTTGTTGCGTCAATATCTCCGGAATGCATTGGTGCAATTCCAATTTTTGTGCTGAGTCCGACAAAGATAAAAATGAAACTCGCTTTCAACCAAATTGGATTTAACTGAGCTGCATTACGAACAAACTCCCAGAAAAATAATTGTTTTCCTTCAAGTCCGGTTCCTTTTGCGGAAAGCGTTAATAATAATATTCCGATGAACGCAAATGCTATTCCTACAGAAACTAAGAATAAATATTTCCACATTGCCTCAAGAGATTCTTCATTACGATAAAAATAGATCAGCGGGGCAACGCTTAATGTTGTTGCTTCCGAGGCGACCCAATACATTCCAAAATGATTACTTAGCATAGCAGCCGAATTTGCGGTTAAATAAAAATTAATAAGTAAGAAATAGTATTTTTTCCCTTCTTCGGCTTTAGGCATTACCGGTCTTTTCAAATAAGAAAAAGAAACAAGTACAACCCAGAAATAAACATTCGAAAGGATTAAAAGAAAAAATTTACTAAGGGAATCAACACTAAAAAAAGTTGGCAGTTGCGTATGATAAAGTCCGAGAAAAACTAATAATGATAAACCAAGATGTAACACCGCAACAGTTAGAGAAATACTGTACTGTATTCGCAAATCTTTTACGAAGTAGCAAAATCCGGCGGTCAGCAATGGAAGTAATATAAAAATGGAAAATTCGAGCATCAGTCTTTCAACCTCCCGAGATCCGTTACCTCAAATCCTTCAAAAGTATTGCTGATTCTATTCAATGCAATACCCATTAAGAATACAACCACGAATACATCAAGCAATGTTCCTAACTCTATCATCATCGGAAGTTCGGAAGCTACAGCAGTGCCGAATAAAAATATTCCGTTTTCCAAAATTAAAAATCCGCAGACATGAACTATTAATTTTTTTCTAAACATAATTATGTATATGCCGATTACTATCGCCGAGAAACCGGATGCAAATGGAATTACGTCCAATTCTGTACTCTTTGAAAGAATGTTTGATGCAAGAAAGATGACAATCATTGACGCAATAACAATTGGCAGAAATACCATCTGTTGTATTGTGGGTTCAATCCGTCTTTTAATATCGAGATCGAGAATGATCTTGTTAATGTAACGCGGTATGAGAAAAACTTTTACTAGCAGAAGTGTTGCGGGAAGAATTATTCCGAAGATTGAAAAATGATAAATGAATGGAATCATTAACAAAATAGCTAATATTACTCCCTGCACACGTAAAACAGTAACATATGCTTTCACACGTGAAGTAACAACTACGTAAAACAACGACAAACAAAAAAGTATGCTTAAAACATTTTCCATAAATCAACACCGTTTATCTTTGATTCCCGCTTGAGTTTACTCCGCACTTAATGCGGGGCGGAAATGGCAATCTTTCTTTTATGTCATACTCGCGAAAGCGAGTATCCATTTGCTATATAATTTCTTCATACAAGTCTTTCCACTCCGGATTCATTTTTACAATTAATTCGATTTTCCATTTTCGTAACCATTTCTTCATTGCCTTTTCACGCTTTATAGCTTCATTTATATCTAAGTGAATTTCATAGTACACAAGATTTTTTACATTATATTTTTTTGTAAATCCTTCAATTATACCTTCTTTGTGCACAAATACTCTGCGGATCAAATCATTTGTTACACCAATATATAATGTACCGTTCTTTTTACTTGCTAGTATATAAACATAATACTGTTTCATATAACTATGGATTCCCGCTTACGCGGGAATGACATATGATTAATAACACTATTCTCATTTTGTAAAAGTATAAATCAGCAAATTCAATATTCCAATTGCAGTTGCAAACAATAAATACTGCGGAATATTTTTCATCCGATATCTCGAAGTTATTGTTTCTACAATTCCCAAGACAAAAGTGAGTCCTACACTTCCGGTAATAAAAATTATAATTCCAAGTAGATAGCTCTGTTTACTGAACGGATAGAAAAATGATATTTCAAGGACAGCATAGATGAATAGTTTTATATAACTCGAATATTGATAAAGAAATAAATCGAAACCGGAATTATCAAGTATCATAACCTCGTGAATCATAGTTAGCTCAAGATGAGTATTGGGATCGTCAACAGGCATTCTGGAACATTCCGTAACTGCAAGCATAAAAACAGAAATGGAACAGATCACAATAAAAACCTCATAGGAAATATTAGTGAGCTGGATCGAATGATAAATATCATATAGAGAAGTTAATCCGCTGATAAATGAGATACTTCCAATTGTAAAAAAGAAAATCGGTTCGGCAAATAATGCAAATGTTGCTTCCCGTGCTGCGCCCATTCCTTCAAATGAACTTCCGATATCCATTGCCGCTAATATTTGAAAAAATCTTGCTAATCCTAAAATATAAGCGAACAAAATTATATCACCGTTAAAACTTATGAGCGGCTTCCAAAATCCTACAGGAAGCATAGCTGCTGCAGTTATCAAAGTAACAAGATTGAGTATGGGAGAAATGCGACTGATAAAAGAAGAACTTTCTGCATTAATAGTCTCTTTCTTAAAGAGTCTCCCTAAATCATAGTAAGGTTGCCATATCGGCGCACCAATTCTTCCCGTTAAAATCGCTTTTTGTTTGTTTACCATTCCGGCAAACATAGGCGCAACGCCCAAGATTACAATTATCGAAATAATTCCTTGTAGAATTTCTATATCCATAAAAACGCTATCAAACTATAAATTGTTATGATGATTAAAATAAATGCGATGTAATAACGAACATCTGTCTGGCTTAAGAATTCGATTTTGCTAACCAGTAATCTCAAAAAGTTGAATAATGGTAAAATAATTTTGCTGTCAATAAAATCTTTTGAATGACTTTCAAACTTAGATGGTAGCGGGAATGCGGTTTCAGAAATTTCAACTTTCTTATGATAAACTAAAACAGATTTGGGAATTGTGTTCAACTCATCTGCAAACGATGAAGCGGTGTACTGCATTCGAGGATTAAGATTCTCATATCCGCAGCCCCAGGCAGGTGAAGTTCTTCTCCCGTATTTCTTTTCAAGTTTTATTTTTATCAGATACAAAACGAAAACACCAAGTGCAATGAATGAAAAAATTACAGTAAAGTAAAGCCAATCAATATTGACTAATGCCGAAGAAGAATTCTTTTTAACAAAACCGTTTGTGATAACTCTATTAATCACTTCAACAAAAGGTTGGGGATAAAATCCAATAACAATACAGAGCAAAGCTAAAATTCCAAGCGAACTGTTATCGTAAATGGAAGTGTGAAAATGTTTTACTTCTTGTCTTTCGCTTCCTAAAAAAATAATTGAATTTACCTTGGTAAAACAAGCAACGGCTAGACCGCCGACAAACGCTAAGCCGACTACAAACATCAACATAATAATTGGGTAATAATTTTTTAATTCATTCGCGGTCTTAAAAAAGCCGGTGTAAATAATAAACTCTGAAATAAATCCGTTGAACGGCGGAATACCGCTGATTGCAACCGAGCCGATCAGAAAAAATATTGCAATATATTTTGCACGGTGAACGAGTCCGCCCATCAACTCAATATTTCTTGTTCCAAGATTTTGACAAACAACACCGCTGCCTATGAACAAAAGACTTTTAAATATCGCATGATTCAATGTGTGCAGAAGCGCTCCGCCAAATCCAAGCACTTCTACTACCGGTAGATTATTTGCGGAACCGATAAATCCAATTCCAATCCCTATTCCAATAATTCCAATGTTTTCAATTGAGTGATAAGCAAGCAGCCGTTTTATATCATGCTGGGCAAGGGCGTACCATACTCCGAATATTGCGCTAATGATGCTAACGCTCAGTATTAACCAGCCGCACCATTCCGGAACAGGATTAAGAAACTGAAATGTTCTTAGTATTCCATAAATGCCCGTCTTAATCATAACACCGGAAAAAAAAGCGCTCAGAACGCTTGGCGCAATTGGATGAGCTTGCGGAAGCCAAAAATGAAACGGCATAAATCCCGCTTTAATTCCAAAACCAATAAAAGATAAAATGAAAATTATTGGAACTACAATCCCGGTTGAGAATGAAATATGATAATCACTGAAAAACCAGCTTCCCGTTAAATGATGAAGCAGAAAGAAAAAAATGTAAAGAACAAAAATTATTACGTGCGATGTAGCGAAATAGTAAAAACTACCTCGTTGAACTTCTTCTTTCTCTCTTTCTAAAACCATTGCAAGGTAGGCGGACATAGTCATCGCTTCCCAGCATATCAGAAAGAAAATTGCTTGATTGGCAATTACAAGGAACTGTGTTGATATAATAAGTATTAAATAAAAAATGATAAAATTTTTAATTGGCCGCTTTTGTTCGATATAGTGTTGAAGATATGAAAAGTTGTAAATGGTAATTGGAATTGCCACCAGCTGAACAATAAATAAAAAATAAATGCTCAATCCATCAAGACGAATGAAATTAGAAAAGATATTCCTAGATGAAACTACGGCAGAAGAAAAAAGCGTTGAAGATAAAGTTGAGATTAATCCAAGCGTTAATCCGGTGAGTAAAACTATATTTGTCGAGAATAATGCTTTACGCTCATTTTTCATTGAAAGAAAAACAATAGCAAGTAATTGAATTAAAAATGCAGTGTTAAACAAAACATTATGGGGGTCTATCAAATCGTTCATTGAGTTTTGTTTCTTGTCTCCTCAATCTTTTTTATAATGTCTAATATCTCTTTAAACTCAAGCCTGTTTTCCAATGCGAAACGAAACGTTTCTTTTGAAAGTAAAAAACTTAAATGGGCAATCAAGCTTAAATGCTGCTTAATTGTTTGAGAGATAAGTAGAATTAAAGTATGAACCGGTTTGCCGTCAATTGATTTTAAGTCAAGTGGCTTATTTGCGAAGAAAAAATTAATGAGCGGTTTGTCCTTCCCAACCATAAGTGGTACACGCGGATGCGGTAAACTAATTCCGTTTCCTATTGCAGTGCTCATCATTGATTCTCTGCTTTTCAAAAGCTGAATAATTATTTCACGATCAACGTTTTTTTCAAAATTAATTTGAGAAACCATCTGTTCTATATAAGAAGATTCATTTAACTCGCATTTATAATGAAATGATTCTTTACCAAGCAAAGTGCTAACGGTTTCTATATGGTACTCGCTCAATTTTTGATGCCCGGAAACATTTATTGGAAAGTTCCGGCCTAACGCCCATTCAATAATTTGCTGCTTATTAAATACAACTTTATCATGAAGAAATTGAAAGGGAATCTCTTTCTTCTTTATTAAATGTTGTACTTCTTTCTCCGGAAGCATGAGTAGATGGGAAATATCTTTTGTGTTTAGATCCATTTATTTTTCTACAATTTGTTATCTGTTATTTCCCCGGATTCCTGTTGGAATTTATCCCGTATTTGAAGCGGGACGGGAATAATACTTTCGGTTTTTTGTTATACTCGCGAGAGTGAGTATCTGCATGTTTATTTTTTTCTGAACCTTTTTCAGAATGACTCCTTAAACTAATCATTCTTCATCTCTCTTTTAACCGTAGGAACAAAATCTTTCGGTCTGCCTAATTTTGGTAATCCAAGAATTTCTCTTGCGTGATCAAGGGCGTCATCTATGTTCCCAAAAATGTTTTCTTCGCCGTAAAGATCGAAAAGTCCGGCTTGAGTCATCGCATACAATGGTTGAGTATGAACCCCGGAGAGAATCATATGTGTTTTGTGTTTTTTAGCATCATAATAAAAATCTTTTAATGTCTGAAGTCCTGTTGCATCTACAGCCGGCACATTGCGCATTCGAATGATTCTAACTTTCGGCGGGTCCTCAATCTCAAGCATTTCATCTTTGAATTTCTTTGCTGCACCAAAAAAGAAAGGTCCGTTAATTTCAAACACTTCAACACCTACCGGAATCTGTTTCTTGTCAATTGCATTTGGATCCGGTTTCTCTTCTTCATCCTCAAGTTCTCTTGTAATAACGCTAACGTTCGAAACTTCTGCCATACGTTTCATAAATAGTAATACTGCCAGCACCATTCCTATCTCAATTGCAATTGTCAGATCAAATATTACAGTTAGAAAAAAAGTTGTTAGTAACACGGCTACATCACTCTTCGGACTTTTTAACAATGATTTAAATGAATGCCATTCGCTCATATTGTAAGCAACGATAACAAGAATTGCCGCCAATGTAGCCATCGGAATTAATTTTGCGTAGTTGCCGAAGAACATCATTATAAGTAAAAGTGTAACCGCATGAATAACTCCAGCTACAGGAGTCCTCCCGCCGTTTTTAATATTTGTGGCGGTTCTCGCAATAGCTCCTGTTGCAGGTATTCCTCCAAAAATAGGAGTAACAATATTGGCTAATCCTTGCGCAACCAATTCCATGTTGCTTCTGTGCTTGCCTCCTACCATACCATCGGCAACAACTGCAGAAAGAAGAGATTCAATTGCAGCAAGCAGTGCAATTACTGTAGCCGGTCCGATTAAATCTCTTATCACGTTTAAATTTATTTGAAAATAACTCGGCGAAGGAAGATTAGCAGATATTTCTCCAAATCTGCTTCCTATTGTATCAACTGGTAATTTAAAAACTATTACTAAAACTGTAGTCACAATTATTGCAATTAAAGAGCCTGGAATCCGGTGAGTAAACCTTGGCCAGAAAATCATAATCGCTAAAGCAAGTAAAGCAATTCCAAACACATAATAATTTACTGTAGAATACGCTCCAAAATATGCTATCCATTTTTCGTGAAATTCTGAGGGCACTTTTTGAATTTGTAGCCCAAAAAAATCTTTTATCTGTGTTGAAAATATTAACAGAGCAATTCCGCTTGTAAAACCAACGACAACCGGATAAGGAATAAATTTTATTAATGAACCAAATTTGACCAAACCCATTATCACTAAAATTATTCCCGCCATAATAGTTGCGATTGCAAGTCCGGTTGTACCGTAATTTTGAACAATACCGTAAACTATTATGATGAAAGCTCCGGTAGGTCCGCCAATTTGTACACGGCTTCCGCCAAATGCCGAGATTATAAATCCAGCTATGATTGCCGTAATGATTCCCTTTTCCGGTGTTACCCCGCTTGCTATACCAAATGCAATTGCCAACGGTAGTGCAACTATACCCACAATTACACCGGCTGTTGCATCAGCAATAAATTGTTCCTTCGTATAATTTTTTAACGTTGTAAAAAGTTTTGGTTTAAGCATGATTACGCATATTTATTTTTTTGCGGTTCAGAAATAATTTTACCGCCACGAACGGTTGCACCAATTGCCAGACCGGCACTGATCAATATTAAATTTTTTATTATGTATTGACCTTCAAGCGTTGGCACAAACGGAAACATCTTGAATGTTTCTGCCGGAAAGAAAAATAACGGCGTAATTGTGCCGATCATCTGAAGAAATAATAAAAAAAGTGTTTCTCGGAGGAATACGTTAAAAAGTAATCCGAGTCCGATCAAAGTTTCCCACACCGCTAAAATAATAATTGAAACGGATGGCTGTACCAAACCAAATGTCATAACAGAAATGGTTTTTGTGGCTATTGCTTCGGCAGAACTTACGCCGTGAAAAAATTTTAAAAATCCAAACCAGAAAAAAATTATTCCCAGGCTAATTCGTAAATATTTGATTGCGTTATCTGCCATCCAAGTTGTGATCGGTTTATCGAATTTATAATAAAACTCTTCCTGAAATTTCATTTTTACTACTTTCTAGAATGTTGATAAAAATTGACGGACTAAATTTAAAATTAAATTAGGTTAGATGCAGAGACAAGAAATATTTAAAATAATAAAAAGCCGCCCGAAGGCGGCTCACTCTAATCGATAGTGATTCATACAGGAGAGGAATTTTATTTAACGAGATTCATTTTTATTGTTTGTAAATGCTGTCCTGCAAGTAACCGAGCAAAATAAATTCCGCTTGCTACTTTTTTACCTAACTGATTCATACCATCCCAGGTTGTTTGATAGGTGCCGGTATTGTATTCTTCATAATCAACCAGAGTTTTTACTAAGCTTCCTTTTATATCATATATTGCCAAATGTACCTTTTCTGATTGAGGAATTGAGAAACGAATATTAGTAGAAGGATTAAATGGATTAGGATAATTTTGATTTAACTGATAATTACTCGGCTTACCAGATAATCCATCAAGAACTCCGGTTACACCTACATGTTTATCACCATGACACTGTACACAATTCATTTGTGTCATTACATCATTGAAAAGACTTGAGCCGTGACATGATTGGCACTGAGTAACATGAGGATCTGTAACAAAAGTCGGAACAAATGTTTTAGCAAAGTGAGCATTTAATATTTCTGAAGTTTTAGCGGATATATCACCGGCAAGACGTGCGCATCTTTCTTTTCTTTCTGTATCTGTTACTTTTTTCTTTGCAATAGTACACCATTGGCTTACTGATGCGTGACATATTACGCTTCCACTGACACTTTGAGGTAATGCATTATTATATTTTTTGTCTTGATACTTTCCATCAAGGGCTGCCTGATTTGCTGCATTTGTGGGTAATGCTTGAGCAGAAGCCCAACCCCAAATTTCATTGATCAATTTTCCGGAATCAGCTTTTGTTGTTACCAAACTAATAATTGCAGCTGCACCATTTACAGCCCCGCATAATGTTCCCCAACCATTTCCTCCGCCGCGCCCGAAAAGCATTACTTCCATCGGCATATTAGCCCAGGGGTCTGGCATTATTTCCGTTAATGCCTGGGTGAACGCACCGAACACACCCGAACAGCAATCTTTATCGGAATAATACAGATGATGTGCCTTTAGTCTAACAACTTCGGGATCTAACGTTACATAAGGCCACGGCCATGTTGTAGTTTTTGGATTCGCAAGAATTTTTCCACCTGCTAATAGATCCAATCCAGCAACACCGATGACAGCACCAACTGCATATTTTGAACTGCTGGTCAAGAAATCTTTTCTGGTAATTTCATTAGACATATTTTTCTCCCTTCTATTATCCTTTTGTTTTAGAATTAAGTATTTGAATGACTTGAGTTAATCTTTCATCTGATGAATTAATTTGATGTGCCTTAACAAAGTAGCCGACTGAAAATTGTATATTACAATAGAGCCACAGTATTCCGAGTTCTACAAACAATTCATATTGATCAGATCTTTCGACCTTACCGCTCTCCAGTTCAGAAACCAGTTCGGGGCAAGGACAACCCTCTTCTTCCGGTTTCGTATTAATAATGCAATCAGCGTCTTCTCTTAGAAGTGTTAGAAATAGATCGAAAGCTTTATTCAGATTTTTAGTTTGTGTATAACAAACTATAAGTTTTTTTCTTGTGCATATATCAGCGGGAGCTTGTAGAAAAGAATTTTCTAACTCTGATAAAGCTAAAGAATAATTCCGGTTAAGAAAGTGGTAATTGCCCAACATTTCACTCATGGAATTAATTACACAAATTGCTTGCCATTTTTTAGAAGCGAATAAAGGTTTTTTTTGAAGTGTTTTGTTGGGGGAGCTTAAATAAAGTGTTGCATAAAATGCAACACTTTATGATAAAGGATTTTGTTGTAGCAAGTTAGTCGGATATAACAAAGTGTTGCAAATGCAACGTTTTAATTTTTGTTTTGATCCGCATTTTTAAGATAGCGCCAAATCGTTGTTCGGTCAACACCAAGAATTTTGGCAACAGCGGATTTATTCCATTTATTCTTTTCAAGTAAATCAAACAACTCTCTACTATTAATTTTGCCTAATGTTACTGTCTCTTCTTTGCATTTAATTTTTACACTATTACGTATTGACGGCGGTAGACAACATTTGCAAATTGAGTTTTCTCTTTTTGTTCTTACAAATGCATACTCGATTGCATTTTCAAACTCACGAACATTACCCGGCCAATCGTATTGCATCAACATATCCAGTGCATCAACATCTATATCAAGGATATTTTTTTTATAAATCAGATTAAATTTTTGGATGAAATGTTTTATCAAAAAAGTGATATCGTCTTTTCGGTTTCTTAGAGGCGGAACTTCGATGGGTATTACATTAAGGCGGAAGAATAAATCCTCCCTAAATTTTCCAGTGGTAAGCGCTTCTTTAATTTTAAGATTTGTCGCTGCAATTATTCTAACGTCAACTTTTCTTGTAACGGATTCTCCAACCCTTTCAAAAGCTCCTTCTTGAATAACGCGCAAAATTTGTGCTTGCATATTTAACGGCATCTCGGTGATTTCATCAAGGAAGATCGTTCCTTTATCGGCTAATTCAAAACGTCCGATTCTATCGCTAACGGCATCTGTAAACGCTCCTTTCACATGACCAAATAATTCACTTGCTAATAAATTATGCGGAAGTACGGAACAATTTACTTTTACAAACTTTTGTTCCCTCCGCCGGCTTGTTTCCTGAATTGCGTTTGCAATAAGTTCTTTCCCTGTCCCTGTTTCTCCTTGTATTAGAACAGAGGCATTCGAATTAGAAATTTCCTCAATCAATTCGAATATCTCCATCATAGACTTACTATACCCCACTATTCCATGATAATTCTTCGTCGAAAGATATTTGTCTATTTCTATCAAGTTTGTAATATCCCGGAATGATACTACCCCGCCTACTGGTTCGTTTTTGCTGTTTTTAAGAACTGTGGCATTAATTTTTACAGGAAATGATTTCAAATCGAAGCAATTATATTTTGATTCCAGATCGTAGATATTATTACCATTAAGAAGTGCTTTGGCGATTGGACAATCGGATTCGCACAAATTTGTGTTGAAAACATGTTTACATATTTTCCCTAAAACATCTTCGCGTTTATACCCGGAAATTTTTTCTGCTGCTGAATTAAAAAAATTTATTTTGAAATCCTTGTCTACGGTAAATAAACCTTCCGCAAGCGAGTCCAATATTTCATTCTGAAAATTTCTTTCCATAACGACTCAATTTAGTGAATGTTGCTATATATCAAATAAATCCCACCTAAAATTACTAGAATTCCGCATATTTTTTTTACCAAAAGAATTGTTTTTGATTCTTCGCTCCAGTTCAAATACTTCTGAACTTTTCCAGTCAACGTCCCCGCACCAACGATAACTGAACAATGCCCAATACCAAAAGCCAGAAGAAAAGTTACAGCAAGAAAATAATTTGTTCGTGCAGTTTGAAAAACAACCCCCAGCACCGGAGCCATATATGCAAACGTACAAGGTCCTAATGCCAAGCCGAAAAGCAATCCAAGAATTAATGCAGCTAACAATCCCTTTTTTTTTGTTTTTCTTAGTCCAGCATTATTCCAATCCAGCTTTATAATATCAAGAAGATAAAGCCCGACTAAAAAGAAAATTCCGGCTACAAGATAATTTCCAACTCCGCCAATATCTCCCATCAATCTTCCAAGCGATGCTGTTATAATTCCAATCAACGCAATTGTCATTAATATTCCGACAGAAAATACTAAAGAGATATTGAACGTTTTTCTAATAGAAATTTTCCCTTGCGAGTTTACAAAACCAACCACAAGCGGTATACTCGATAAATGACAAGGTGAGAGCAGAATTGACAATATACCCCAACCAAAAGAAGCAAGAATAGCAAGCCAGATTGCACCATTCATTGCTTCATATAAAGAATTAAAAATTCCGTCAATCATATCAACTTTTAGAATTACTTGGTTTTACTCCTTTCGACAGAAGCAGTTTATCAATTTCTTTTTCGGGATAAAATCCTTCGTGACGGAAAAACTCCTTTCCATTTTCATCAAGAAATATTTGTGTGGGAATTAACTTAATACCGTATTTCTCTGCATAAGGTTTGCCTCCGTCAGTCCATACATCATAGAAAATAACTTTTACTTGTCCCGCATATTTTGATTCAATTGCTTTCATCACCGGTTGCATTTGTTTGCAAGGAATACAATTCACAGAACCAAGTTCAACAAATGTTACTTTTGATTTTACGATTTCATTCTTCGTCTCTTTTGAATTTTGTGCCAAAAGATTTGTAATCATTAATGTTGTAAAAAGTAAAGCTACCATTAATTTTTTCATAATAAATTCCCTTGTTTTAACCATTCAAGTATTTTTTCTTTTGAGGGGACTATCCCTGAGCTAATAACTTTTTCATTTATTACCAAACCTGGTGTTGCAAGAATTCCATACCTAATAAATTCTTGTAGATCAGTTACTTTTTCTACTATCGCATCAATTTTATTTTCCTTAATAATGTTTCTAACCATCTCTTCTAGATTTGAGCATCTCTTACAACCGGTACCAAGAATTTTTACAATCATTTTCAACTCCTTCAATAGATAAGATTGAATAAATAACCGACAATAATAATTCCAACAGCTACTATGCTTACAAAAATTAGTATCAACTGAATCTTAAGGACCTTCTTAAGAATAATTGTTTCCGGCAGCGATAGCCCGATAACACTCATCATAAATGCAAGCACAGTTCCAAGCGATGCGCCTTTCTCAAGTAACGCTTGTACAATAGGAATTATTCCGGCAGCATTCGAGTACATCGGTACTCCGATTAACACTGCAATCGGAACAGACCACCAAGCGCTTTTTCCCATCAAGCCAGCCATAAAATTTTCCGGCACATATCCGTGAATCCCGGCGCCGACAGCAATTCCAATAACAATGTAAATCCAAACTTTCCCAACAATCTCTTTTACCGCATCTATACCGGAAGATATTCTTTCGGAAAAAGTCGGCTTCGCTTCTTCTATTTCTAAATGACCCGCTTTTACTTTGTAAACCCAATCTTCAACATATTTTTCTAATTTAAGTTTGCCAATTGTAAAACCGGAAATCATTGCGATTATTAATCCGGTTGACATATATAGCAGTGCTGTTTTCCATCCGAATAATCCAAAGAGAAGAACTACAGCAACTTCGTTTATCATTGGCGCAGCAATTAAAAAAGAAAATGTTACTCCAAGCGGTATACCGCTTTCAACAAATCCAAGAAATAAAGGAATTGCAGAACAAGAACAGAATGGCGTTACTATTCCAAGCATACTTGCCATTACATTTCCAACAAATAGTTTTTTACCGTCAAGTATTTTTCTTGTCTTTTCCGGTGAGAAATAACTTCTGATTATTCCCACCACAAAAACAATTAATGTAAGCAGCAGAAGAACTTTCGGCACTTCGAAAACAAAAAACCAAACTGCATTTGTTAGATGTGTGTCTTTGGGAAGATTTATTATCTCATAGACAAAGATGTTCGCAATGTTTTCAAGATTTAAATAAACAAACAGCCATACCGGAATTAGCAAAGCCGGGATTAGTACTTTCGATTTTATTTTATTCAAAGATTCAGTTTCAACAAAAAAGTTCATACAATCGCCTTCGCTTCTTCAGTTTTAAGAAAATATTTTTTCTGAAACCACAGCGCTACATTAACCAAACTGATTAACACCGGCACTTCTACAAGCGGTCCGATCACGGCGGCGAATGCTTCTCCGCTATTTATTCCGAAGACTGCAACGGCAACAGCGATAGCTAATTCAAAATTATTGCTTGCCGCTGTAAACGAAAGCGTTGCTGTCTTGGAATAATCGGCACCGATTTTTTTGCCTAAATAAAACGAAACAAAAAACATTATTACAAAATAAATTACCAGCGGGATTGCAATTCGCACCACATCAAGAGGAATTTTCACAATGTACTCACCTTTGAGTGAGAACATTACAATGATTGTAAAGAGCAGAGCAATCAAAGTAATCGGTGAGATTTTGGGAATGAATTTCGTTTGATACCATTCTTTGTTTTTTATTTTGATTAATGTAAAGCGCGTAATTATTCCGGCTATGAAAGGAATACCGAGATAAATGAAAACACTTTCTGCAATTTGTCCGATGGTTATGTTTACGGCGAAAGTTTTTAATCCAAGCAGTGACGGAAATATTGTTAAGAATACATAAGCATAAATCGAAAAGAAGAGAACTTGAAAAATAGAATTGAACGCAACAAGTCCTGCAGCGTATTCCGTATCGCCTTTGGCAAGTTCATTCCAGACAATTACCATCGCAATACAACGTGCAAGACCGATTAAAATTAATCCGGCCATGTATTCCGGATAGTCTTGGAGAAAAAGAATTGCGAGGAAGAACATCAGTACGGGGCCGATGATCCAATTTTGCACAAGTGAAAGTAAAAGAATTTTTACATTACGGAATACATCTCCGAGTTCTTCATATTTAACTTTTGCAAGCGGAGGATACATCATTAATATTAATCCAATCGCAATTGGAATGTTTGTAGTACCGGATTGAAATGAATTCCAGAAATTTACTATTCCGGGGAAAACATAACCCGAAAAAACACCGACAAACATTGCTAGAAAGATCCACAGTGTTAAATAACGATCCAGAAATGAAAGTTTTTTTGTAAGAGTTGTCATTTCAATTCCATAATAATTTTTTTGTGGAATGCTGTAAACTCTTCAACTATCTCATCGCGAACACGGCGGTAAACCGGAAAAACTTCATCATCGGTTCCTATTGCATCTGCCGGATCATCAAAACCTATGTGAAGTTTGTGTTTTACATTTCCCATGAACACCGGACAAGTTTCTTTTGCGTTGTCGCAAACAGTTATCACATAATCAAAAGACTGATGAATAAATTGATCAACATTTTTAGAATATCCTTTGCTGATATCAATTCCGATTTCCTTCATTACTTTGATTGCGTTCGGATTTACTTGTTGAGCAGGATTTGTCCCGGCAGAAAATACTTCCAGAGAAGAATCAAGTGATTTTAAGAACCCTTCCGCCATTTGGCTGCGGCATGAGTTGCCTGTGCATAAAATTAAAATTTTTCTATTCATTTTCATTCTTAAATAGAACACTGATTTATTAAGATGTTTAAGATTTATTATGATCTATCTTAGATAATATGAAATCATTAAAATCAGTGTTCCATTTTTTAATTTTTATTTGCCGTTACAGTTATGCTAAAGATGCCAACCTTGCTTTCCCTGTATTGCTTAAGTGCCGCTTCGGTTAAGTAATCTTTAAGAATTTCATCCGGCAAATCAATTACTTTGGTTTTTTTAACTTCAACATTTTTAAAACCGGATTCCTCGATGATTTTCAAATACTCATCATATTGAACCGCACCTGCAACACAACCTGCGTACATCATTGCAGATTTTTTCAAGTTGGCCGGTAATTCCCCTTTTATTACAATATCGGAAACGCAAAAATGCCCGTTATTTTTTAGTATTCTATAAATTTCAGCAAAAGCTTTTTGTTTACTCGGAACAAGGTTCAAGACACAATTGCTTACGACTACATCTGCAATTGAATTATCAAGCGGCATCTCTTCTATTTCTCCTAGATGGAACTCAACATTTTTATAACCTAGCTTTTGATTATTACGGTTTGCTTTATCAATCATTTCCTGGGTCATATCAATCCCTATTACTTTGCCTTCATCGCCAACTATTGCGCGTGCAACAAAGACATCATTACCGGCACCGCTGCCAAGATCAACTACAACATCACCCTTTTTTATTCCGGCAAATTTGGTTGGTAGTCCGCATCCCAGACCAAGATCTGCATCGGCAACGTACCCGTCAAGATGATCATATTCATCCTGCATTATTGTGTAGCCTACAATTTTATTATCTGTTGTTCCGCAGCAGGAAGTTGGTCCGCAACATGATGCGGATTGTTTTGCAATTTGTCCGTACTTCTCTTTTACCATTTCCTTTATTTCTTTTTCGTTCTGCATGATTTTACTCCTTTGCATGTATAATGATTAAAAATAATCTCAAACTCTTTTTTTGCTTTATTCAGACTTTCAGGGTTTACACAGTAACATACTTTCGGTCCGTCTATATCGCCTTTAATTAACCCAACACGTTTTAATTCCTTTAAATGCTGGGAAACCGTTGATTGTGCGAGCGGCAGTAATTCAACGATATCTCCGCACATACAAACATTCATCTCGGTTAGGATTTTAAGTATTTGGATTCTTGCAGGATGAGATAGTGCTTTTGCAATATCCGCAAGGTAGATTGCTTCTTTTTCGAATTCATTCGTTTTGGCAACTGCCATTATGATTCCTTTATCGTTCATCGTAAATATACGATAGATAAAATGTAAAGTTCAAGAGAAAATTTCAAAATGTTTTGATAAATAAAAAAGCCCTCTAATTGAGGGCTTAATTAACTACTGAATTGTATTTTGCTATCGGCTTCTTTGGCGCTGTTGTTCTTCTTCGGGCTTTTTATCAACTACCAATTTATGATCAAGGTTCGCAACCTTTAGCGCTATGTTTGAAGATAGTAATGCGGTTTTCAATATTTTTTCAAAATTTATTTTATCAACATCATCTGTCGGCCTGTGATAATCAGCTCTCATATCATCAAAGAAAAATACTACCGGAATTCCTTTCCTTGCAAAATTGTAATGATCGCTTCGTGAGTAAAAACGGTTCGGGTCATTGGGATCATCATATTTATAATTCAAATTATACTTAACCGTTTCGGAATTTACTTCTTTGACAAGATTTCCGAATTCAGTGCTTAATTTATTCGAACCAATGCAGTGTAGTGAATCAATATTTTCCCGTCCAACCATATCCATATTTATATCAACAACTACGTCTTTCATAAAACTTCCGTTATCAGTCGCATATCTAGAACCAAGCAGCCCCTTCTCTTCGCCGGTATTAAAAACAGCAAGGATTGATCTTTTGTTTTTCCTTTCAACTGAGAGCATACGCATTGATTCCAAAACCGCTACGGTGCCGGAACCATCATCATCCGCACCATTGCTTACAGTACCGCCTCTTGTCCCTAAATGATCGTAGTGCGCACTGATAACAACAAATTCATTTTTAAGCACCGGGTCGGTGCCTTCAATCAAACCAATAACATTTCTTGCGTTCACTACTTTAGAAAATGGTTTTACATCATATTTAAGTTTCTTTTTTATTTCGAAAGATTGTATCGGTTCTTTCGCTTTTAACATTTCAGTTAATTTTTCATATGAATATTTTTCGCCGGCTAATATTTTTCCAACAAACTTTTCTCCAACAGTAAAAACAGGAATGTTTTTAATTACTTCCTGTGGTTCTTTAGAAATAAAAGAAATGGACGGTTGAGTACCAAATTCCTTAATACGACCCCAAAAGGACTTCAACCGCTCATCAACAATTATTAAAATTCCAACCGCACCTTTTTCCCTAGCAAGTTTTACTTTTGCATCGGTGTTAAACAAGTTCATCTGCATTGCACTTGGTGAAGCGGTCTTTTCTCTTGGTGGTTCTCCGCTTAATATCAAAACGGTTTTACCTTTTACATCAATATTTGCATAGTCGTTATAATTATATTCCTTCTGAGTTAAACCATACCCGGCAAATACAATTCCGGTTGATTGTTTTGAGAAAGATGAATCTGCCAATCCTCTTGATAATTTTATAAAATCATCACCCAAGAAAAAATCGGAAACAGAATTTGAATTATCGAGTAAGGCAATTTTAGAATCAAGTTCATACCCGGAAGAAAGAAGATCAAAATTTTGGAAATATGTTCCGTTATCACCGTACGGTTTCACTCCGTATTTTTCCAGCTCAGCGGCAATAAACAAAGAAGCCAATTTTTCTCCGTGTGTAGTTGCTTCTCTTCCTTCAAATTCATCTGAAGCCAGTACCTCAAGATTGGCCTTTACGTTTGTAATTCCTGTTTTATCCTTTAATTGTGCTTGAACAGTTAGCGATGTGAAAAGGAATAAAAAAATAGTTGCCAAAATCCTGCTTTGCATTTTCATAATTATTAATCCATTTGGTTAATAGATATTATGACTAATTAACTTTTGTTGATAAATTGTGGCTGAAGTTAATTAATTAATTTTTCTAATACATACCTTTAACAATATTTAACGTTTCTAATTTGTAATTGAAATTATTATGTTATAGTTGGAGACTAGGTCTTAGAGACCGGGGTAGCGGACTTAGATGGACGTTGCCGTCTCCGTTTATAAAAGTATCTTGACAAATTTCTTCGTAAATTTTCTTCAAATGAAAGGCAATTTTGAATTTCTCACGTCTAATCACACACTAAAGTTTTTCAATTAAAAATAGAGGGCTTATGAAAAAAGTCTTAGCATTATTTTGCTTTACTTTATTCGCACTAACATCTCTTACTCTTTTTGCTCAAGTAGATGCACGCATGATGCAGAATCCCGATGTATCAAAAACTCATATTGTTTTTACCTACGGCGGGGATTTGTGGATCGTAACCAAAGAAGGCGGAACTGCGTTAAAACTCAGTTCTCCTTCAGGACAAGAACTGTTTGCAAAATTTTCTCCCGACGGTTCTCAAAT
>Ga0172367_10000345_pt1 | contig 70861 bp, 76 predicted proteins | sample Lak10m_FD_114542 | JGI IMG/M metagenome (GOLD analysis project Ga0172367, IMG submission 114542) | Freshwater microbial communities from Kabuno Bay, South-Kivu, Congo - kab_022012_10m | ecosystem: Environmental > Aquatic > Freshwater > Lake | place: Democratic Republic of the Congo: South-Kivu... | reverse complement strand
TATTGTTTGATCTCTGACGGTGAAGCAGCCGAGGGGTCAATCTGGGAAGCATTGAGATTTATTTATGAAAATAAATTAAATAATCTAAAAGTATATGTAAATATAAATGGTATGATAGCTTATGATTTTATTGATAGTGATTACCTAGTACACAGATTAAAGGCATTTTTACCTGATATAAATATAAGACATACTTCTCCACCTTCTTGGCCCTTTGCTGAAGGTATTCTAACCCATTATTATGTTTTAAAGCCAGAAGACTATACTTTATTATGCGAACAGTATTCAGTGAACTCTTAGCAGAATCAATTCAATTAGACGAACGAATTTGGGTATTAACCGGTGATCTTGGGTTTGGTGTACTTAATAAAACTCGAGAAGCTGTGCCAGAAAGATTTCTTAACGTCGGAGCTGCAGAACAACTTATGTTGGGTACAGCGGTTGGTTTAGCTCACAATAAAAAAATTCCCTTATGTTATAGCATTACGCCTTTTTTAATTTTTAGGCCTTTTGAATACATTCGTAATTATGTTTCGCATGAGGGAACTCCTATAAAATTAATAGGTTCAGGTAGGGGCAAAGATTATGGACATCTCGGGTTTAGCCATTGGGCTACTGACGATGACGTCTTAGATTTCTTTCCTAACATAATAAAATTCCGTCCAAATACAGAACAAGATTTGCGAAATTGTTGGGAAAATTTTCTTTACAATAATAAACCTTCATATCTTAATATTACGAGATCTGCATGAAAATTTTATATGTAACAGGTTGTTTAGGTTTTATGGGATTCCACATAGCGAAGAAATGCTTGGATGAGGGTCACTATGTCATGGGTGTTGATAAAGAAACCTATGCATCAGATCTTGCAAATCTAGATCGTTTATATAAGTATAAAAAATTTAAATATATTAAATCGGATATTAATGATTTGGAAAGAATATTTGATTGCGATTACTTTATTAATGTTGCAGCTGAAACCCATGTAGATAATAGTATAGAAAACTCTGATGCGTTTCTAAAAAGTAATGTAAATGGTGTTCATAGAATTTTAGAATTAATTAAAATAAAACCTAAATCAAGAAGACCAGTACTATTGCATTTTAGTACAGATGAAGTATACGGTGATATAAATGTCGGCAGTCATTCTGAAATTGATATGCTAAAACCTAGCAATCCTTATGCTGCATCTAAAGCTGCGGCTGATATGTTAATTTTAGCATGGGCTAGAACATATGATATACCCTATGTTATTGTTAGACCAACTAATAATTATGGCATAGGTCAATACGTTGAAAAATTTATACCTAAAGCTGTTAAACATTTAACTGTGGGTAGACCAATACTTTTACATGATCAGGGCACACCTAGAAGAACTTGGTTGCATGTGAGTGATACTGCAGATGCAGTATTAACTATAATTTATTCTAGTAGGGTAAATGAAATTTACAACATATCTGGAAACTATGAAACTACTAATATGGTTGTAGCAAAAAAGTTATTAAAAGAATTTTTTAAGCATGATCAATATGATCTTAATCGAGTAGTTTATGCGGATGAAGTGAGACCAGGACAAGATGTAAGATATTCAATTGATGATACTAAGTTGAGAACATTGGGTTGGGTTCCTCGTGCAGATTTTGATTCTGAGCTGCCTGCTATCGTAGATTTTTATAAACAAAATTTTATATGGTGAAACATGGGTATTGATATTCAAGCATTAAAAATGCTTTCTATAGCTTCATTGAACGGTCCGTTTAAAAAGACATTAACTATAGGAAGGCAAGGGCTTTATACACCAAAACAAGTTATAGATCAATTTGTAGATAGGCCTTATAAAGATTTTGATTATACTACAGGAAAGGAATATTGTGAGGAATTATTACTAGAACATTTTGGTTCGACATCTGTAGATTCTTTAGACGCATCTAATTATGAAAATGCAACAATAATTTCTGATCTTAATAAGCCTGTTGATAAAAAATTACACCATAAATTTGATACCATATTTGATGGTGGTTGCTTAGAACATATTTTTAATATTAATCAAGCATTAAAGAATGTATCTAAAATGTGTAAAGAGGGAGGACAAATTATACATGTTCTACCTACGAATAATCAGTGTGGGCATGGATTTTGGCAATTCTCCCCGGAAGTTTTCTTTTCCTTATATTCTGAGAAAAACGGATATAAAAATACTGAAATTTATTTGGGAGATACAACTAATGCTAACTGGACGTATAAATTGAGTCCTCCACCAAAGGGAGGACGTCATGATATTCAACATCCAACTCCATTATATGTAATGGTTAGAACTGAATTAGCTACTAAAGATTTTTCTCATGATAATGTTCAACAGAGTGATTATGTGGAACAATGGGAAACTAGTAATGGATAGTATTATTTCTATGTCGATCTGGGGTGATAATCCTAGATATATCAAAGGCGCAATTAAACAAATAGAATTAGCTAAAAAATGGTATCCGGGATTTAAGATACGATTATATGTAGATGATATTAAAAAATTTAACAAATTGCCTAAAAATGTAGAACTTATAAAAGCCGATACTTCAACCTACGGAATGTTTTGGAGATTCGAACCGCTGTTTGAAAATGATAATAATTTGGTATTAGTAAGAGATACAGATAGTAGAATAACACAAAGAGAATTTATGGCGGTAAAGGAATGGATAGATAGCGATAAGACATTTCATACTTTTAGAGACCATGAAGCGCATTTTGAATTTCCTATAATAGGATGCGCTTTTGCTATGAAGGGTAAATTGGATAGTAGCATTCATAATATTATGAAAGAATATAGTTTAAAGTTACAATACTATTGTAGTGATCAATATTTTTTAAGAGATGTAGTTTACCCTAAAGTAAAAGATTCTATGATGATTCATAGTATGAATGATGGGTGGTTCGGCGAAACAAGAAAAAAATTAATAAATCCATTTTCTTTTTGTGGTAATGGGTATGATGAAAATGATATGCCATTGTATCCACCTACATTAGAGGAATGTAAATTTTTTGATCCTAAGGCAACTGATCCTAGATTTAAATTTGATGGTGGATTTTTAAGTGAGTAAGGTAACAGTTATAACTGCAACTACTGGTTCAGATTATTTAGATAAAAATATAGAATCAGTTGCAAAACAAACTTATAAGGATGTACAACACTTGGTTGTGGTGGATGGGCAACATCATTTAAAAAAAGCTAAAAAATATACTAGAAATAATAATGATATTATTGTCTTACCTTATGCCACAGGCACAGATCAGTTTAATGGTCATCGAATATATGGAGGTTGCACATATTTTGCTAAAGGTGACTATATAATGTATCTGGATGAGGACAATTGGATAGATGAAAATCATATTGAAAGTTTAATATCTATTTCGGATAAAGAATCTTTTTCATGTTCTTTGAGAAAAATTGTTGATGCTAAAGGCAACTATATTTGTAATGATGATTGCGAAAGTTTAGGTAATTGGAAATCAATAATTAATGATTATTTTGTGGATGTAAATTGTTTCTTTTTGCCTAAAATTTTAGCATTACAATTAACTCCTCTATGGTATAGACGTGCAAGACATCCAGAAGATCAACCTGAAGTAGATCGTATATTGACTTCTACATTAAAAGATAATATAATAAGATGTAATGTGACAGGTTTATATACCGTGAACTATAGAGCAGGAAATAGAGCAGATTCTGTTCAAGCAGATTTCTTTTTACAAGGAAATCATTTTATGAAATTAAGATATAATGGAAATTTACCGTGGAAAAAATCATAAATTACAAATACAATGAACCAAATTATATAGAAGAATTAAAAAAATATATTGATTCGACTTATAGTCAGCATTATGCGCAGGGAAAAATACAGACTACAGAATTTATTATTGATTGCGGTGATGGTATTCCACATACACGTAGTAATATAATTAAGTATGCTCAAAGATATGGCAAAAAAGAAGGTCGAAATAGAAAAGACATTCTAAAGGTATTGCACTATGCTGTCATTATGCTATATACTCATGACTTAGAGACGATGCTAGATGAAGCTGAACATTAAAAAAAGTGTTATGATAGGGACTCCGATGTATGGAGGACTATGTTATCATGGATATGCTAGCGGCGTTGCTGAAAGTGTACTAAATTTAAAAGAACATGGTATAGATTTATTTTGGTTTTTTGTAGCAAACGAAAGCCTTATAACTAGAGGGCGTAATTACGTAGTAGATTATTTTCTCAAATCTGATTGTACACATCTTATGTTTATAGATGCAGATATACATTTTAGAGGCGATGCTATCTATAGTTTGCTTAGTGCTGACGAGGATGTAGTTTGTGCGGCGTATCCTAAAAAATTCATAGACTGGGAACGAATAAAAAATGCACCACTTAATGTAGGTGATGTAGAAAGATTAGGTGCATCTTATGTGATTAATTTTGTGGACAATAAACTGCAAACACCTAACGATAAGGGGCTGATTGAAGTTCGTCACGCCGGAACGGGATTTATGCTTATTCATCGTAGAGTATTTGAAAAAATGAAACCTAAGATGAAGAAAGCTAGAGCATCTAATTTTGGTAGATTTGATAATTGGTATACAGAATATTTCAAAACTGATATAGATAATGATGGAGTATTTCAATCAGAAGATTGGTTCTTTTGTAACAAATGGAGAAAGATGGGCGGGAAAATATACTTAATGCCTAGTATTGAATTAAATCATATAGGTGTACATGTATACAAAGGTGATATTATTAATTGTGGTGCAAACATAACTTGAGGTTTTATTATGCAAATAAGTAAGGAAACAATTGACATTCTAAAGAATTTTGCTGCTATTAATAGCAATATTCTTTTTCGTAAGGGCAAAACATTATCAACTATTAGCACAGCAAAAAACATTTTTGCTAAAGCTAGTGTAGTGGAAGAATTTCCGGTAGAAGTTCCTGTATATGATTTGAATTCCTTATTGGCTCTTCTAACTCTGATGGAAAATCAAACCATTGAATTTGGAGATAAATCTTTAACTATTTCTAAAGATGGTGGTAAATTTGAATATTTTTATTCTAATATCGGTGTTATCGTTGCTGCCCCAGACAAAAATATTGAAATAGATAATCACTTTCAATTTAAACTAACAGCTGAAGATGTTCAAATGATTATGAAGGCTGCAGCTATCACATCTGCACCGACTATTTCTGTAGTATGTAAACATCAACAAGTTGTTCTTACTATTGGTGATAAAAAGAACGATACGTCTAATACTTATAAGAAAATTATTGGTCCAGGACTAGATGATTTTGAATGCCATATGGCAGTTGAAAATTTTAAAATCTTTCCTGATGCATATACTGTAACTGTTTCTAAAAAGAAATTGTTTCATTTTAAACACGAAACGAAGGGGCTAGAATATTTTATCGCAATGGAACCTGATTCAGTAGTTTAATCTTTTTATATTATGTGATAATTATGGAAATTCGTGATGAGCAGTTTTTGTGGGTGGAGAAATATCGTCCACGTAATTTAAATGATTGTATCTTGCCCGATAAACAAAAGAAATTTTTTGCAGAATTTCTTGATAAAGGTGAGATACAGAATATGTTATTATGTGGTACTGCAGGTGTGGGTAAAACTACAGTAGCTAGAGCACTATGTGAACAGTTAGAAACAGATTATATCATAATTAACGGATCTGAAGAATCTGGTATTGATGTACTGAGGACAAAGATAAAACAGTTTGCTTCTACAGTTTCATTTAGTGGAAAAATTAAAGTAGTAATTTTGGATGAGGCAGATTATCTTAATCCTAATTCTACTCAACCTGCATTACGAGCATTTATTGAAGAATTTTCTGCTAATTGCAGATTCATTCTAACTTGTAATTTTAAAAATAGAATTATTGCTCCCTTACATTCTAGATGCGCTGTAGTAGAATTTAAAATTGATAAAGAGGAACGACCAAAGATTGCTTCTCGATTTATGAAAAGAATCGAGTACATTCTTAAACATGAACAGATTAACTATGACGATAAAGTAGTTGCTGCTCTTTTAATGAAATATTTTCCAGATTATAGAAGAATTCTTAATGAACTGCAGCGTTATTCAGTATCTGGAAAAATAGATGAAGGCATTTTAGTAAATATATCCGACGAAAGTTTAAATGCACTAAAGAATGCACTAAAAGATAAAGATTGGAAGGTAATGAGATCATGGGTAGTAAATAATTCCGATCAGGAACCTACCACAATTTTTAGAAAAATATATGATCAACTTGTAGATCAAGTAGTGCAAGTACCACAACTTGTACTTATTCTTGCAGATTATCAGTACAAGGCAGCATTCGTGGCGGATCAAGAAATCAATTTAGTTGCTTGCCTGACCGAGATTATGGCGGGAGTTGAATTCAAATGAAACTAGCAGAATATCAAAAAGATACCAGATGCTCCTTTATAACAGAGCGAGGCACTGGATATAGAGTAGTATTTCTAGATTCATATTTTGAAATTGAACATGAAAGATTCTGCGATTCATTTACTATGGCAGATTTTTATGCTAAGAAATGGGTAGATTATAATGACGACCCTATTTGATGAAACCCCTAAGAAAGAATACGTCGAACAACCTTATAAAGCTCCAGCAATTTCACCTTTTGATTTCATAAATGCAATACATTATTCTAAGGAAAACTTAATAGTAGATGATTGGTCGGAGAAACAGTATAATTCTTATCTTATTAATAGAGGATTATCTTACGGTCCGGATACAGTAATACCTGCAAATGAGATGAATTCTAGACCACACTTGGATAAAAGTTTACAGAATTCGTTTTTAATAAATATAATCAGAGCCAAAAAAAGATTCAATAAATGGCTCAAGCCTGAAAAGATTGAGGCGATCGAGATTGTAAAAGAATACTATGGCTATAGCACAGACAAGGCGCGTCAAGTACTACCTCTTCTCGATGATTCTACAATAAAAATATTAAAAACAAGATTGTCCAAAGGTGGTAGGCATGGCTGATGATGTTTTCAAAATAGATTTCCCTGGGTACTGTCCATTAGAAGTTACACTCGTAAAACCTGATGATTTTCTAAAGGTCAGAGAAACTTTAACTAGAATAGGTGTAGCCTCTAGAAGCGATAAAATTTTATATCAATCTTGTCATATTTTACATAAGCAAGGTAGATATTATATAGTTCATTTCAAAGAATTATTCGCATTAGATGGCAAGCATGCTGACTTAACAGACAATGACATACAAAGGCGTAATACTATTGCTAAACTGCTAGTTGATTGGGGTTTAGTAAAAATTATAGACAGCAATAAATTTTTAGATATTGCGCCTTTGTCTCAGATAAAAGTTATTTCATTTAAAGAAAAAGACGACTGGAATTTGCAAACTAAATATAATATTGGCAAAAAGAAGCAAACAGTAGAATAAAGTTTTATATATATTATATTCCCCGGGATGGGAACTAGCATGCCAGCGAAGGCTAGTAAAATGTCCACTGGTGCCAACGCCATATGGGTTGGTTAATTTTTATACTCGCTTAATAGGAGAATTAATATGACACTAGTACCACGTAACGTTTTGGATATGTTTAAGGACTTAGATAAGTTCTATGTTGGTTTCGATGATAATTGGAATCGTATGGCTAAGCTACACGATGATTTGACCAAAAATATTCCTAACTATCCACCATATAATATTCGCAAGGTAGAAGATAACAAGTATGTTATCGAATTAGCTGTTGCTGGATTTGCTAAATCCGATATTGAAATTACCTTGGAAGATAATAAATTAGTTATTTCAGGATCTTCTGCTGACGATCAGGATAATTTTCTATTTAAGGGTATTGCTAATAGGGCATTTACTAGAACATTTGCCTTAGATGATCAAATAGAAATTGAAAATGCAGAGATGTTTAATGGAATGCTAAAGATTGTTTTGGAAAAAATTATTCCAGAACATAAAAAGCCTCGCAAAATTGAAGTAACAGATGGCGAAAAAAAATCTAGTAAAAGACAACTTTTAACAGAATCCAAAGATGCCGCTTAAAATCCGTGCATTTTATGCACGGATAATCAGGCTTATTAGTAATATTTTTAAATTGCCTAACTATGCTGAAGTTTACCTATCTAAAAGCATAGACCGTGCCGACTTCGATTACAGAGAGAAATGTCTTAAACGTAAGGGGCTTTTATGAAAATACTAAAAACGATTTGGAAATGTTTAGAAAGTATAGGTGAAGGAAGGCGTATGAGAATTGAAAAACAAGTTCAAGAATACGTCAAAAATCGTAAGTAGTAATAGGGGGAGAAATCCCCCTTTTCATTGAGGTGACCATGATTAAACTTATAAAATTAGTGACAGCTGAAGAAATTATTGGACAAGTTTATAGAGAAGAAAATAGAATGATGGTTGTGAAGCCTTGCGCTATAGCAATTATACCTTCGCAATCTACAATTGAAAAACATGCTATGGGACTGATACCATATGCAGGATATACCAAAGGTCATACCGTAGGAGTAGAACTAGATAAAATTGTTTGGATGGCAGACCCTGCACTTGAATTGGAAAATCAATACAATATGGTTTTCAATGAGAACATAACTATTCAAGATACTAAAGTAATAAAAAATATGTGATATGAAAAAAATTAAACATGGTCCAGTTATTCACATTGATCCAAAAACGGGTTTAGTTACTTGCGACCCTTTACAATGTGTTGATAAATTAAATCAATTATTTGAAGTTATAGAGACAAATTATAAATGGGTAGGTGGCCCGGTAAAACATAAATTTTATTACTCGTTATGCACTGAATGTAATAGAAAAACTATTACTAATCATGATAAAAATTTAACTAGTGAATCTTATAAAAGAGGAACTAAGAATCAAGGCGTAGACCCACAAGTGGAGAATTGATATGTCTGTAGAAAAAAAGCACAAAAGTATAGAAAAAAGAACTAAACAAAATGGTTCAAAAACTGCTACTATGAATAAGTATGTTAAACGTAGTCATAAAAAATACAGAGGGCAGGGTAAGTAATTTGATTAACTTTACTCTTGACATTATCACCTGAGTATTATATAATAATAATTAGCCCGAGTGGTGAAACAGGTAGACACAAGAGACTTAAAATCTCTCGCTTTCCGAAAGGGGCGTGCCGGTTCGATTCCGGCCTTGGGCACCAGATGCCCCCTTAGCTCATGCATGGTTAGAGCAGCGGACTCATAATCCGTTGGTGCGTGGTTCGACTCCACGAGGGGGCACCATATAAATAATAGATCAAATGCGGGGTAGTTCAGAAGTAGAACGCTGGACTCATAATCCAGAGGACGTTGGTGCGATTCCAACCCCCGCTTCCACTTCTTTCGGCATCATAATATATGGTGCGTATATCCATATTAGACTATACGCGACCCATACATCTAACAACCAATCAAGACGATTTAGTTTCATCTTTCTTTTCTTTGTCAGCCTGCCTTTGAGCTGCTGCACCAGCCATCGCCGCTTCCTTCCCTGTACCTGCTAACATAATACCCGATAATGTACCACAAAGAAATGTGGCAACAGGTATAATCAATTCAAAAAATTTCTGATCGATCGGACTGATTGCATTAAGAGGTTGGGTAACAAACATAATAGAATAAAGAACGGTAAATACAATTCCAATAAGAGTGAAAGCCAAGCAGCAACCAATAATAAACTTAAGTCGAACCATGAGCTCATTTTCTGTATATCTTTCACCTGGTTTACTACGTTTTTCGGATTTATCGGACGCTGAAGGTTTATCTCCTTCCTGTCCTATAAGTTTATCAAACATTTCCTTCATTTTTTACATTCCTTATCTTTTAAATCTTCCTTAAAGATATGTTCTGGACATGAACGATTTATTTCGCAATAGGGTTTTTTACAAATATCTTTTTCCCAATTATCTGGATTTTGACACGGGTATCTGTAAAAATCTCCACACCCAGCAATAAGTAAAAAACTTAATCCTATTAAACACTTAACCATGGGATCCACATCCATATTGCTTGGCTAACTAGAAAAGAACCTACGGCTCCAACTATTGTGCTAATGTAAAACATTGGCATACTTACTGCAAGAATACTAGCAGTTAAAAGAACGATTGCTATTTGTAAAACACTACCGCCCCAGGTAAACCAAGGAGACTTTAATTTAGCAGCATCTCTTTCTGCTTCTAAGACTTTTGCCTTCTCCATGATTTCTTTCTTGTCATCACTCATACGTTTAGCTTCGGCAAGAAATTTTTCAGCATTTTCTGGTTTGTTGGCTTCAGCGGCACTAATCTCATACAGAACGCCTCGTACATTTTTGGCTTGGTACCAAGCCCACATATTATTTGCTTGAATAGTATTGTTCTGTATCTTGCTACTATTACTGCCGCCAAGCATAGTGTTTATTGCTAAAACTGCTGCTAAAAATACAATTATAAACCCAGCCTTATCTTTTATTTTGGCTTCACGCTCACTTCTTGATAAAGGTTTAACTTCTTGTTTAACTTCACTCATTTTTAACTCCCTAGTTATTATTATAAATATTATTTATGGAAACTAAATTAGCTACTATTATTTGCAGTGACGTTATTGGTTATAGCGCATCAATGCAACAGGACGAAGAAGGCACCCTACTAAAACTAGATGCCTGCCGCGCCGTTATCGATCCATTAATAGATTCTAGTAAAGGACGTTTGTTTAATACTGGGGGCGATAGCATATTGGTTGAATTTTCCAGTGCTGTTGATGCTGTTAAATTTGCCATAGAAATGCAAGCTAGAATAAAAAAATTAAAAAATGGTATGCGTTGGCGTATAGGAATGCATATGGGTGAAGTATGGATATATGGCAGTAATCTTATGGGAGATGCTGTTAATTTAGCAGCTAGAACAGAAAGTCTTGCTGACTATTGTGGCGTAACTATGACTGACACTGTGTATAAATTAGTTGCTGGTAAATTGAAAGATTTAAAATTTGTTAGTAGAGGCATACAAGAATTTAAGAATGTTTCTCCAATGGAAATTTGGAGTGTGGTTATAGATGGAGCGGAACCAAATCCGCACCTTGCAAAGGCACCTAAAACATCCTCACAAACTGCTCCTACTAAATCACATAAAGAACTAGTAGCAGCTATTGTCAATGATGCAGCTGCAAGAAACAGATCATTGGCGGATGCTCAAAATTTTAAACGAGATGATAAGTTAGGACCTGCAGTAAGAATATTGATGTGGAGAATTACTAAACAGGACAAAGCAGCATTGGATGAACTAGTAAGTATGGGCATGAAAGACTTGATACCCAATGAATTCAAACCTTATGCTGATGCTATATTCAAAGAGTTTTGTTATAAACTTGATAGTGATAGACTATTACAAATAGCAGATCTATTAGAAAAATTTGGGTATAAATCTTCAGCTTTTCAATTTGTCAAGACTGCTGGTAAGATTGACGAAAAGGCCCAGCAAAGATATGCAGTTATGGTATTTGATGATCCTACAAGTAGTCAATCAGAAATGAATGCTATATTAGATGATCTTAAAGAAGTAGCAATGAAACGTAATGTTTCCGCTATGCTTAAATTAGGTGAATTTTATTTAAAGTTAAATGATAAGAAAAATGCTTTTAGATGGTTGTATGCAGCTAGAGCAGAACACAACCACCAAGCACAAAAGATGTTAGAAGATCTTAACAAGACTCTAAGTAAAGCAGACTTCAATAACTATAAAACAGATGCAGATGCATTAGTGGATCAAATTAAATTTATAGACGACAATCGAATGAAATTATAATTATTTGTCTCTATTTAATTTGTTTACTGCATCCCATAGTGCAGTAATTTGTTTGTCATAGTTCTTTTCCAAATAATCTAATCTAGTTTTCAATGTGACAGCGTATGCTGCTATTGCAACAACGCCTGCTCCTAAGAACCATAACTTACCTAAAGCATCTGCTAGTGTTTCCATTTATCACCTATTAGCCAATGGGTTATCGAGTGCTTTCTTTAAATCTTCATTGATCTTTTTGTCTAATGCTTTTAACTTAGCATCAACCTCTTTATTGTTAGCAGCAATTGCTTTTGAATTTTCTGCTGACATACGATTAATTTCTTTGGTTGCAGCATTAATCGAAGCGTCCGCTTGCTTTTGAATATTGCGAACATCTGTCTTTACTTCTGCTACTGTACGATCTATTTCACGTTGCTGAGTCTTATTACCGCGCTCTACATCCTCAACTGTTTTCTCTAGACGACGAATATCGTTCTTTAGATCATTTTTAATATCGCGAGTATATTCTGCAGTTTTATCAGATCCTTCTTGAACTGCCTTAGCGGTTTTGCTGGCATTTTCTTCTATTACAGCTAGACGCTTATCAAATTCTGAAAAATCTGGTGCTACATACTCAGCAATTTTTTTCTTCATACCCATATAATCTTTATATACTTCAAACACACCGTATAATCCACCTAATGCAGAACTAACTAGTGTAGCTGCTACCATTAACTTTGCGGGTGTAAACTCATAACCTCCGATGCTGATTACAGTATCTTTACTAGCATACTTTTTCATTGCCGCTTCGGCATCGTCAATTTTTTTATTTACATCTACTTTTTCTTCGGACATTTTTACCTCGGTAAGTATTGTTGATCCACCATCTCTTGGTGAAGTCTATCACTTGCCAACGATCTTAATGCTCTAACATTGTCTACGGTCTTTTGATTACGATAAATTTCCTTTGGCGCATAAAATGCCACATCCTTTAATGCAATATTGTAGGCACTAAATCCTACTGGAAGCACTGCTAAATTATTAATGTCAACACCACCAGCTACTTCGTTATTCTGTGCATTACGATTAACTGATGATAATAAAGGTTGCTCGGTTCGTTGCTCTACTACTTGTGTTCTATTCTCTATAATGTCATTAATAGGATTAGTTTTATCAGTAGTAAAATTTCTAGCCTGCTGAGGTTGTTCTACTTCTGTTACTATTTCTCTTCTAGGTTCTTGTACTACTATTTGTTGAATATTTGTATCAAGCGTTTGACTTGATGGTTGCGATAATACTTCCATATTTGATTGAGAAGCTTGTAATGGTATACTTGTTACATTGATGGGAGATACAAAAACATTTTGGTCTGGACTTGGAATTGGTTGAATACTAGTAACTTGTGTTTGCTCTTGTTCTTTAAAAATTAATTCTTGTTTTTCTTCCTGTAGTCTTGCAGTATTATTCACAGGGGGTAAACTTGGAATAGATACTGAGATTTCCATAGATCTAAATGCTGCATTAGGCATAAGCAATTGTGCCGCCGATTCTATAGTTATGGCTGTCACAGAAGTTGCTTGTTGCACTTGTTCTTGTTTTTGTTGCGGTGTTACTTGTGGTGCTGCTTGTGCAATATGTTGTACAGTGCTAGTAATATTAGTTTGTGATACTCTGCCTATAGTTATTGTACTAGATGCCTGATCTGTTTCTTTTAAAGCATCCATACTTGATACGATACTTGAATTAGTTAGATTATCAGCAATTTGTTCTGCTTCTCTAGTAGATGCACTCGCTATATTATTTGCATCTGCCATTGCTCTTTGTGCTATGGCATTTACTCTAGCATTATTAGCAGCATTACGACCTATGACAGAAGCAGCTAGGTCTTGGGGATTTTGATTGGCTGAAATAGCAATGTTTCTATTTGTTGAAACAAAACTATTCTGATCCATTGTAGTATTAACTGTTACTGATGGGCTAGTTGTAGTAGCATCAGATATCGTAACAGTAATTGAACCACTTGGTGTTGAGCTTGTACTAGATATATTTGGTGATAAAGCAGCAATTTTTTCTTGTTGTGCTTTAACGTCTGCTAATACTTGATTCAATGTATCTTTAAAGTTACTACAGTTTGGACTGTATAATCCATTTGTGTAACAAGGATCAGGTGTCCATATAGGTCTAGTCCAACCTACCCAACCAAAGTGATTCCATACATCACTTGCCCACCATTGTACTGATCCCATATCTAAACTGTTGCGTGATTCTGTAAATAAAAATCTATTGCTGTAACTACCGCCAGAATTATTACCGCCAACATACCACTGATTCTGAAGCATAGTAGTATTATTCTTATCACTTATTCTAAAGTTGATATTGCCGCCGCCATCTGTTCTCCAATCTGTACACCAGAAAAGAAAAGTGTTATAACAAGCACCATAGTTATACCAATTAAACCCATAATCATAACCATGAAGTACAACACCGCCACCTATGTGTGGTAAAGATTGTGCAATGTTATAGCTATAATAAAATGTTGGACTTTTAGATCCCTGCAATACGTTTTGAAAACCAGGACAGTTAGAATTGAATGCAGGATTTAAAATGCAAGGATCAACACTATAGTTTAATCTCATGTATGCATCTTTAATCTGAGGACCGTAACAGTCAGGATTACATGCCCAGAACCCTGCATCCATACCAGTTATACTTAATCTAGCTGAACCTACAGATGCCATATTCTTAGGGCCAGTAAATGTATATGTTTCTGCTAACTGTTGCCATACAGGATTATATGCAGGATTACCATCATTAATATTTTTTAATCCAAGTCCGTATGAACTTGTTGTTTCTATGGTTCCATTGGGTGCAGTGTATGTAAATGTAGCATTCAATGTATCCTGTAGTGTACCTGTTTCACAAGTAGCGCCTATTTGATTTGCACACTGAAATCTATACTTAAATCCATACATTATACCAGTTGCATATACGGCATTGTTAGTTAAATAACCAAAATTTATTGCATTAAAATTTACATTTTGTTCTATAGTGCCAGATGAATAACTAAAAATATAACCGTCAGGTGTATATGAACCAGTCATACCAGATGTTGTCCAGCCAGTACCAGATGTCATGGTGGGATTTTGTATTAGATTTCCTGTAGTAGAATCTATACTATATCCACTTGGTGTATTGGGAGAATTTTGAGCCAGCACTGCACCCGACAACAAAAGTAAAGTAATACAAAGGGCTAGCAAAAAGCCCTTTGTCCATTTATAATTATAATGCTTATGATTAAATTCTTCGTTCATCTAAAGCTGCTAGTATGAAATTTAGGAGTTTCTTTCTTGTCAACTTCTGATGCTGTCACATAATCGTATTTTGGAATCTTATGTGGATTTGCTGCCCAAAGTTCTCTTGCCTTGTCTCCAATGTTACCTTCATATGGGCAAGGAGTGCCAGCAGCCATCATTGATTCCCAGACTCTTCTATCTTGACACATGGTAGCAACTGCCGCAACCTTCATACCCATATCGAAAAGAGTCTTGGATAATTTTAAGCGTTCACAATTTAAATCTCTTTGTGTGCTACCTAATGCCATGCCAAACATCTGAGTCTGTACTGCACCAGATTGTCCCGTTGAACACAAGTCATTCCCGCCGCCAGACATCATTGCAGGAGCAATAGCAGTTGGAGGAGGCTGAATGACACGTTGCGTAATTGTGGTTTCATTAATATTTTTATTTAAGTTATCTGTGTTAACAACTTGTGTACTATTACTATTGCTGTTACTATAACTTGAACTTTGATTTACGTTAACATTATTAGTTGTTGCTGTAGTCGTATTAATATTTCTATTAGTCATATCACCAGTTTGAATATTCATGTTGGTATTATTTGATGTGCTATTGCTAACATTAGTATTTTTATTGTCAGTAACACTAACATTGTAATTCATATTTTGATTCATACTGGTACTTGAATTAGTATTGATATTATTATTTGTATTTAAGTTAGTGCTTGTACTATTGCTAGTTGACGCATTGTTGTTATTATACGTCATTGTGCCAGTATTAATATTATTGTTAGTGTTCACATTTGTATTGGTACTTGTTGACGCATTGTTGTTATTATAAGTCATAGTACCAGTGTTGATATTGTTATTTGTATTTACGCTGGTTGAATTATTGGTATTAGTATTGGTACTAGTGCTGGTACTTGCATTGTTGTTGTTGAATGTTTGAGTACCAGAATTAATGTTATTATTTGTATTCACATTAGTACTAGTCGAAGCATTATTATTGTTATACGTCATAGTACCGGTATTAATATTATTATTTGTATTCACATTGGTAGAAGCACTTGTGCTAGTACTTACATTATTGTTATTATTGGTAGCTGTAGAAGTACTTACATTATTATTGTTAAAGGTTTGGGTACCTGTGTTTACGTTATTATTATTGTATGTTACTGTACCACTCATAACGTTATTATTGTTATTGGTCACAGTACCACTTTGAACATTATTATTAGTGTTTACGTTGGTAGAAGTACTTGTACTTGTATTAACGTTATTATTAGTGTTGGTTGAATTGCTGTTTACAGTACTAGTATTAACATTATTGCTAGTGCTAGTAGAAACGTTGTTGGTTGTAACCGAGCTTGTACTATTAGATGTGGAATTTGTGTCCACCAAACTTTTAGAGTCATAACCGCCCTGGTTAAGTGGATTGATGGTATTGGTAGTTACACCGTTGGTTGTACTTTGAGTACTAGTGTTTTGAGCGAAAACGGTACTTAGAAACATAACAAGGAATAAACTCAAAGCAGTTTTTACTGCACGCATTTTTCTTCCTTTCTTTTGTTATGTCATATAAATATTTAGCACCCTTTCATTATATTTTTGATCAATATCTATTGACTCTCTATGCTAATTTATTTATAATGAGGAATAATCGGAGAAAAATTGATGCGCTTTTATACTAATGTGTTACAATATGGCAATAAAATTTTGGTTCGTGGGATCAATAATTGTAAAATAGTACAGGAAAAAATAGATTTCTCCCCTTCTTTGTTTGTAAGATCTCCCAAACAATCCATTTTTAAATCTCTATATGGCGAAAATTTGGAAAGAATAGAGTTTGAATCCATTTATGAGGCAAAAGATTTTGTAAAAAGATACAAGGATGTTCAAGACTTTCCTATTTTTGGTAATACAAATTTTGCTTATCAATACATTACAAAATCATTCCCAGGTGAAATAGATTTTGATATAAGCAAAATAAAAATCTGGACAATAGATATCGAGACATCTGCAGAATATGGATTTCCTGATGTTAATGATCCCTTAGAAGAATTGTTACTTATCACTATACAAGATTTCAACACTAAAGAAATAATTTCATGGGGCGGTAAAAATTGCGATGAGATAAAACCCAATCATAAATTTATTAAATGTAAAGATGAATATGATTTGTTAAAGAAATTTATTGAATATACTTCCTCTGATTATCCACATATCATTACAGGTTGGAACATAGAATTTTTTGATATACCGTATCTTTGTAATCGTATTAAAAAAGTACTAGGCGAAGATTCTATGAAAGATCTTTCTCCCTGGAGAATTGTCAATCAACGTGAAATTACAAGATTTAAAAATATAGAAATTGTTTTTGATATTGCAGGTATAGCAGTACTAGACTATTTGGATTTATATAAAAAGTTTACTTATACCGCTCAAGAATCATATAAATTAGATCACATTGCTAAGGTCGAATTGGGTAAAGAAAAATTATCATATGCAGAGTATGATTCTTTTAGAATGTTCTATAAGAACAATTGGCAAAAATTTGTAGAATATAACGTAGTAGACGTTGAACTAGTAGATCAACTTGAAGATAAAATGAAATTAATTGAGTTGATTTTAACGATGGCATATGATGCTAAATGTAATTTTGTAGATGTATTTTCTGCAGTTAGAACATGGGATTGTATTTTATGGAATCATTTATGGGACAAAAATATTGTCGTACATCAGAGGGATGATACTAAAAGAGGTAGAACGATTGAAGGCGCATATGTACAGGAACCTGTTCCAGGAAAATATGATTGGGTAGTATCGTTTGATGCCACAAGCCTATATCCTAGTATCATTATGCAATATAATTTATCTCCAGAAACAATGGTGGTAGGAAAATCATTAGATGTAACTGTTGCTAGATTAATTGATAAGAAATTTAATCTAGATGATTTACAAGATGAAAACTATTGTATGACCGGCAATGGCTATTTCTTTAAAAATAATAAACAAGGCATTTTCCCGGAAATTGTCCAAAAATTATTTGATGATCGACAGAAATATAAAAAATTAATGATTACCGCTCAAAAGAAATATGAGGACACTAAGGATAAAAATTATCAAAAAGATATTGCAAAATATAATAATTTTCAGATGGCTAGAAAAATTCAACTGAATTCCCTCTTTGGCGCATGGGGCAATGAGTTTTTTAGATTCTATGATGATAAGATAGCAGAGGGAATTACGATTACAGGACAATATATTATTCGTACTGTCGGTAAAGCTTTAAATGAATACCTTAATAAGATTTGTGGTACTAATGATTATGAGTATTCTTTTTATTCTGACACTGATGCATGTTATATTACGTTGGATCCCTTAGTACAAAAATTCTACAAAGATTTACCTAAGGATAAAATCGTAGAAATACTTGATAAGATTTGTCAAGATAAAATAGAAACTGCAATCAATAAGGCATGCGATCAACTCATGTCTTATACCAACGCCTTTCAACGAAAAGTATATTTTAAACGTGAAGTTATTGCCGACAGAGGCATTTGGGTGGCGAAAAAAAGGTATGCTCTAAATGTTTATAATAATGAGGGCGTACAATATAAGGAGCCTAAATTAAAGGTAATGGGATTAGAGATAGTTAGATCATCTACTCCTGAACCGATTAGGGATGCTCTTAGACATGCGGTAAATTTAGCATTAACTAAATCCGAGGCACATATTCAAAAATATATTAGAGAGTTTGAAGAAGAATATAAAAATTTAAAAGCTGAGGAGATCGCATTTCCTAGGTCGGTTAATGGCTTGGATAAATATTCTGATAGAGCTAATATCTATAGGCAAGGAACTCCTATGCATGTTCGAGGTGCCTTACTGTATAATCATTATCTAAAGCAGGGCAAATTAGAGAAAAAATATGAATTGATTAGAGAGGGAGACAAGATAAAATTTCTATACTTAAAAGAACCTAATATCATAGGTGAAAATTGTATAGCGTTTGTATCCACAATCCCTGAAGAATTAAAATTAAAAGTTTACGTAGATTATCAAACCATGTTCGAGAAATCCTTTCTTGAACCTTTAACAACTATATTAAATGGCATAGGGTGGAACGCTAAACCTAAAGCTACATTGGAAGGATTATTTGCATGAGTGAGAAAAATATTGGTTTCATAGTACATATGTTAGGGCTAGGGGATCACATATCATATAATGGTATGATACGTCGATTACTAATAGATCACGAATTAGATGGTGTTTATGTAGGGGCATGGAGACACTATGCCCCCGCAGTCAAACATATGTTTAGAGACGATTCAAGAATTCAAGTAGTCCCAATTGATTCGGGTTCTGAGTATCATCAGATTAGACATTTAGTAAGTGCGATCAAACCTGCAGCATGGTATTTACTTGGTCATACCGTTTTACCCGGACAACCTTTTGATGATCTAGTGACGAAGGATATGAAATATTATCAAGTATCATGGGCAGAACTTAAAGATCAATATTCATATGGGCATAGAAACTACTATGAATTTATGGAAATAGATTGGTCTCATAGATTCATGTCCTCATACTATCATCGAGATATTCCAGAAGAAACTAGAGTATTTAATAAATTAAATGCTACTAATGAGGATTATGCCTTTGTACAGGATGATCCTCGCAGAGGGTTCAAATTTGATATGAGGAAAATTCAAGAGTTGACAGGTGACCTAAAAATCATTTATAATGATACTAGCGAAAATATATTTAATTATGGTATACTTTTACAAAATGCAAAACAAATACATTTAATGGAATCATCTATGAGATGTCTTGTTGAAACATTACCAACAGAAGAAACTAGTTTTTATTTACATCATTATATAAGAAATACTGAAAGATTAGTATATGATGGCAAAATCTGCCCAGTAGAAACTAGAAAACCTTGGCAGGTTATTTTATAAGGATACAAAATGTCTTTAATTGATAAGTTAAAAAAGAATTCCACCATTAAGGAAACAGAAGTACTCGGTAAATCTAAGTTCTTTTCTAAAAAGGATATGATACAAACTTCAGTGCCTATGATGAATGTGGCATTATCTGGTAGTTTAGAGGGCGGGTTAACTCCCGGTTTAACAGTGTTTGCCGGTCCATCTAAACATTTTAAAACTGCGTTTTCTTTACTTTGCGCAAAGGCTTATTTAGACAAATATGAAGATGCTATTGTTCTATTTTATGATTCTGAGTTTGGTAGCCCTCAGTCTTACTTTGATAACTTCGGTATCGACACAGCCCGTGTTCTTCATACGCCCATAACAGATATTGAGCAATTGAAATTTGATAGTATGTCTCAGCTTAATAATATCGAACGAGGCGATCATGTTATGATTGTTGTTGATTCTGTTGGCAACTTAGCCTCTAAGAAAGAAGTTGAAGATGCTCTAGAGGGCAAATCAGTTGCTGATATGACACGTGCTAAGCAAATGAAATCTTTATTTAGAATGATTACCCCACATCTAACTATTAAAGATATACCAATGATTGTGGTGAATCATACATATGCTGAAATCGGATTATTTCCAAAACAGATTGTGTCTGGCGGCACTGGAATCTACTATTCTGCAGACAACATTTTTATTATCGGGCGCCAACAAGAAAAAGATGGCAATGAGGTTGTTGGATTCAATTTTATTATGAATGTTGAAAAATCTAGATTTGTTAGAGAAAAATCAAAGATTCCTATTGAGGTTTCATTTGAGGGTGGTATTAGTACCTGGTCCGGATTGTTGGATGTTGCCATGGAAGGTGGGTTTGTAATTAAACCGAGTAATGGTTGGTATTCGCATAAAGGATCCGAAAAGAAATTTAGGCAAAAGGATACTTATACAAAAGAATTTTGGATGCCAATTTTAACTAGCAAAGAGTTTCGAGATTATATAGAATCAAGTTATAAAATTGCCGGAACAGACATGGTGAAGAATTTTTCAGATAAAGATTTAGCGGAGGAGTTTGAAAATGCTAGTGAAGTATGAACCTTGGCATCATAGTGATAAAGCATGGGGTATAAAAATAGTTGAAGGGAAATTTGTTGACACTATCATAAGTATTAACAATGTAGAGTTGGGCCCCGACGAAAGGGGATTGATGACATTAGATTTTGCCTTTATTAATAAAACAAAAGGTCTTCAAGAAGAAGAATTTAAATCTGAAGAATTTAATCTAGTAATGGAAAAAGTTCTTAATGATATTTTAGAAAAGGCTATTAACTTATATGACGAAGATAGAGACAGTAATACTACAGAATCTAGTCAACAATGAAAATTATATGAGAAAGATAATCCCGTTTTTAAAGCGGGATTATTTTACTGAGTTTGTTGATGGACGTGTTTATGAATATATAATTAAATTTATAGAAGACTATAATAATATTCCATCCGTTGATACTTTAATTATTACTGCACAAAATGATAAAAATCTTAATGATGATCAATACAAAGATATAGTTTCATATATCCAAGAACTGGTGCCGACAGATCATAATAAGGAATGGTTAGAAAAAGAAACAGAAAAATTTTGCAAAGATAAGGCATTATATAATGCAATTCTAAATTCTATTGCTATTATAGATGGTAGAGATAAATCTAAATCTACTGATGGTATACCTAGCTTATTGCAAGAAGCTTTAGGTGTTTGTTTTGATGATAGAGTTGGCCATGACTATATTGAGAATGCTAGTGAAAGATATGACTTTTACCACAAGGTTGAAACGCGAATATCTTTTGACTTAGATTATTTTAATAAAATTACAAATGGTGGAATGCCTAATAAAACTCTTAATGTTGCATTGGCAGGAACAGGTGTAGGTAAGTCTCTTTTTATGTGCCATGTTGCAAGTAGCGTAATAAGCCAAGGGAAAAATGTTTTATACATTACTATGGAAATGGCAGAAGAAAGAATTGCTGAGAGAATAGATGCAAATCTAATGAACATTACTATGGATCAGTTGAAAGAACTACCTAAATCAATCTTTGATAATAGAATTGACAAGATAAAAAGCAAAACGCATGGTAAGTTAATTATCAAAGAATATCCTACTGCCGGGGCACACGTTGGGCATTTCAATTCTCTTCTCAAAGAATTGCAGTTAAAGAAACAATTTACTCCCGATATAATTATTATAGATTATTTGAATATTTGCGCAAGTTCAAGATTTAAGGCAGGCGCCAATATAAATTCCTATACACTAATTAAAGCTATTGCAGAAGAACTGAGGGGGTTAGCAGTAGAACAAAATGTTCCGATTCTTAGTGCTACACAAACAACTAGGGGAGGATATGGTAATACTGATGTAGAATTGACAGATACATCTGAATCATTTGGTCTGCCTGCTACTGTAGATTTTATGTTTGCTTTGATATCTACTGAGGAATTAGAGCAAATGAATCAAATATTAGTGAAACAACTTAAAAATCGTTACAATGATCCAACGATAAATAAAAAGTTCGTTGTAGGTATTGACAGATCTAAAATGAAACTATATGATTTGGAAGCATCAGCCCAAAAAGGTTTATCCGATTCGGGCATCAAATTAAATACAGAGGATCTAGATACTAATTTTGGGAATACCTTTAAACGAATAAGAGACTTTTCTGGTATCAAAACTTAGGAGCTACTATGGAAAATAAAAAAGAAAGCATGTTAAAAGAGCAAGAGGTTGATAATGATGTTCTTCTATTGAAGGAAGTAGTAGACGACGAACCAAAAGTTATTAAATCTGCAAAACAAATGTTCTTGTATGAAGAACCACCTGCATTTACTGATTAATTATGAGGATAAGTGTTAGAGGAGCTAAAAATAGAAAATTAACTAACACTTTAAAACTAGCTGCACTTACATTTGGTAAATATTTGTTATCTACACATATGATGAAATATGTTGAGATTGAAATAATTATTTTTGATAAACTATCTGCAGGAGGATATATACATTCATATGATGAACGTCGGCCTCGTTGCTTCGTTATAGAACTATACAGATTCAAAAGAACAATTGAAATTTTTAAAACCTTAGCTCATGAAATGGTTCATCTTAAACAATTGGCTAAGGAAGAAATTAAACCGCGTTACTATAAAAATTCACATGAAATTTATTGGCGCGGCGTAAAATACAATGATGTTTCTTATTGGGATCAACCATGGGAAATCGAGGCATATGGTTTAATGAATTCTTTAGTGGCCAAATTCTTAAATGAATATGATCTGTACGACTATTTAAAACAAAAACGTTCAGATTGGTAGGCTGCGTAATAGGAGTAGATATGCCTAGCACAATACACATTTATGATTTAATTCAAATAGGGTTGCTTCTTCTAGCATGTTTTGCATGTTACAAGAAAGGCCATAATAAAGGTATAGAGGACACCTTAGAGTTTATGGAAGAACAAGGATTGTTGGAATCTAAGTCCCAGGATGCTTGAATTTTAAGCATTCCTTAGTGTTGTGAAAGAACAACACCAAGAACCCGAGCATTTGACTCGGGTTACTTTTTCTATTATAATTATGATATGAACTTAGAAATCGGACAATTCGTAGAGCTCAAGACACGCTATTATTCTTATCTTTATAAGAACGAGGGCTGGGTTGAGAATACTCTAAAAGGGCAGGTCGTTCCTAACCCTAAATGGTTAGATGACGACTACGTTAGTATTTTGACAGATAATCCATTGCATCCTGTGTCGATGGTTTTCAAACAAAATATCGTTGGTTTTGATATGGCAAAGGGTCGTTCTGCTAGCAGAATGTTCAATGTTAAGTCCAAGAAAACTGGTAAACAATATCAAGTGATCTCCAGAAATGGTTCAGTCACTTGTGATTGTATTGGTTTTCAATATCGTAAGACATGCAAGCATTCTACCGCAGTAAAGAAATTTATTCAAAATGCTTGACAGGTTGTTCAGTCGGTTATATAATTATGGTATGGTAGTTAATTAATTCAAAAATTATGAGAGGTAACTTTATTATGTCAGATTCATTTTTTACAGTTGCAGGTGTTTCCACCCAGCATGGTTCTACTAAGGTTCGTTTTGCTAATGATCTAGCATCTCGTGTTAAGTTGCTAGCTAAAGGTGGCCACGATCCTTTAGAACTTGTCCAACTTCCTAAAGCAATGACAAAGGCTGAAGCATGCCAATATTTGTTACAATTAGGCGGCGTGTTTACTCAGTGGGAATCATTGATCACCGAGACTATGGATAAAAAATCAGGTACCCCTGCTGCACAGAAAGCTGCGGCAACACCTAAAGCGCCGAAAGTTGCTAAGGCGCCAGCCAAGGTTAAGGCTCCTGCGGAGACCAAAGCTGTTAAGCAACCCAAGGTTACAGTTACTCCTAAAGCTGAGGACGAGGATCTTGAGATTGAAGAGCTGAAGCAAATCGCAGCTTAAGCGTCGGGAGACGAAAAATGGGGGAGTGGCGAGTGCCGAAAGGATGCGCTGATTCTTAAACGACCATGTGAGGCGCCCCTTATCTGGTATAAATATTATAGTACCAGGAGATTATAATGTCTAAAATACCTAGTAAAATTAATTTGTATGTAGGTTTATCATTTAGAAATGATCCAGGGTTGGAAGCAGAAATTTTTCCTGACCATATATTAAAAAACTACGGCATAGAAACGGATGAGATCACATACAATGCATTTAATACATTTTATGATGATCTAGAAAATTTCACTTTCGATTTATTAAGTGAACCTATAAATCTTGAACAGTATGTTTTAGATAAACAAATTGATACATTGACAAGTATAAGAATAGGAAAAGAACATAATCCTATTCAAGTTTTATCATCTTTAAACAGTAAGCTTAGTATCGTAAATGACGGCCAAGTTTCTACATACATAGTCAATCCTAGTTATGAAAATCAACCAACCTATGATGAGATAGCAATCTATTTAGATAGTGTTGGATTGTATGTACATAGTAAAAGTTTAATAGAAGGAAATGATGAACTGTTAATTGGTTTCTCAAGATCACCATGAAAAAATTAGATATCAATAAAGTAAAAGAGTTTATAGAAACACAAAGCGCTGAAACGAAAATTTATATAGGATGCGATTCTGAAAGATATCGTAGAAACAATATCTGGTATGCAGATTATATTCTTGCAATAGTTGTGCATAAAGATGGCAAACACGGGTGCAAAATTTTTGGTGAAGTTATTACTGAAAGAGATTACGACAGAAAAGCTAATAAACCTACGTTTCGCTTAATGAACGAAGTGTACAAAATTTCAGAATTGTACTTAAAGTTGCAAGAAGTACTTGTTAATAGGGATGTGGAAGTACATTTGGATATAAACCCTAACGACGATCATATAAGCAATGTGGTGTTGTCACAAGCAGTTGGTTACATTAAGGGTACATGTAATGTAATTCCTTTAGTTAAACCCAATGCGTTTGCTGCTTCATATGCTGCAGATAGATTAAAAGAATTGAGGATTGCATAATGGCTAGAATTACATCAGAGGTAGCGTCCAATAAAATTGGAAATAAGTATGAAATGATATTGATTGCTGCCGTAAGATCGAGAGAACTTAAACGAGGTGATGCTCGTAAAGTTTCTAAAGAAAACAAAGCATTGGTTACCGCTCTTCGAGAAATTGAAGAAGGCAAAATTGGTAAAGAATATTTGAAAAAGGTTAAATAAGTATTGACATATTATGCGAAGTATTATATAATATGTTTAGGTGACGACCACACACCTTAATGTGGTTTTATTTTATGGAGATGTTATGCTTAAAAATCGTGTATTGAATGTGCTTAAATCTGGTCGCCAATTTACTCCTGCCCAACTTGCAGGATTGACTGGTACTAAAGAGGATAGCATTCGTCCTCGCATTAGTGAACTTCGTTCAGAAGGGCATGCAATTTACACTAATACCACAAAAAATGGTAAGGCTTCATATCGTCTAGGTAAACCTAGCCGTGCTATGGTAGCTGCTGCTTATAAGCAAGCAGGCAGCGAAGCTTTTTCAGCTTAATTAAAAGCCGGAGCGATCCGGCTAATTTACTATGAACACTATTGATTTTACTGACAAAACACTAGTTAAAGAAGCCAGACGATTGAATCTAGTTAGAAAAGTAGGTGAGCGAAATCTAACAGAAACAGAATCTGCGTTACTCACAGCATTTACTAAATGGGAATATCAGCAAAAGAAAGAAAAGCTGCAATCATTGCCTGAAAGTAAACAGAGAAAACTTAAAGAAAAACATGGGGCAAGCTATCGTAAAAGAAAAGCGGATCCCTTGAGATTTGGTAAAATGGAACATACTGCTCTTAAAACGAGAGCTAAAACCAAAAATTTTAAGTTTGATCTTACTCCAGATTATATTCAAAAGAAATTCGACGAGTGTGCTGGGGTATGTGCTATAACCAAACTTCCTTTTAGTATGGAAATGGGAACTAAAGGAAAGCGCAATCCGTTTAGACCCAGTGTGGATAGAATAGACTCCAAAAAAGGCTATGTGAAAGGTAATATTCAAATAGTATTAGCAATAGTAAATACTATGAAAATGGATTACACCGATGATATTTTACACCCTGTTGTAAAAGCTTGGTCTAATAATATTTAAATAGTTAGTTAAGGGCCTCAGGGCCCTTACTTTTTGACTTTCAAGAACATATAAATATTAAACCGATATATTCTAATGGAGCATCTGATGGATTCTTTTAGGTATTTTGATTCTAAATATCATTATCCTACCGTAGCAAAGCTAAATCATCCAGGTCATCAAGCCAATTATCATTTAAGATACGACGAAAAAAATAGTACTCATCATCTTAGAGATAAAACGGATGGCGAATTAATGAAAACTTATTATAACATGTCCACAGATGAAGTATTAGACACTCTTAAAAGTAATGGATATTTAGATGGGCATAAAGAATTTCGTTAATGACTTACTAGTCCTTATAGAAAAAGGGCCCGTTAAAACAGGTTCGTATTACAATACCTTCAGATCTGCTGTAAATGAAGGTAGAATGGCCTACTATTTGAATGGGGAATATGATTCTGAAAATAATACGCTAACCGGCGGAAAATATAATGATTCTGCACACAAATCTTCGGTTGAAGGTGCCAAGAAAATATTAGATGAACTACCTGGTGAATACGGCGAGCAGGATAAAAGAGCCAAAGCAATGGCTATAGCATTTTTAAAACATGCTCATGAAAAAGGTTATCGTAAATTATCTAACGTATACATTACAAATAAACCCGGCGACATTAAAAAAACGACCGGTATTGACCAAAGCCAACAAGAAAATCCCTCAGACTTAATTGCCAAATTCGAGGAAAAACCTGCAGATGCCAAACATGAATTTTTAGGTGCATCCGCAAAATCCTCAAAGAAAGGTAAAATAGGTTTCCACAATGGAGGTGTAGGTGATATTGGTGAATTTTTAAACTATGATATTGAGGGCACTGTTAATAGCAAGCAAAATAAATTTGCCAGAGAAAACGGATTAAGTAACGTAAAATCAGTTAGAAAAGAAGAATTAAAGAGTAGACCCGATCTATATAACCATGCATTAGCAAAAGCTCAAGAAGTACATACAGAAGTTAGAGATAAAGTCGCCGATCTATATAATAAAATGTCTGATGAGGATCACGAAAAATTACGTAATCATTTGATCGATACTTTTCTTAAAGCATCCCAAACATCTGAGGGAATTCCCTACGTTAAAGTCTCAGGTAAAAGTACGCCCAACAAAGATGCTTCAGCTAGCGTAGAAGAAACACATGATAATCCCATATATCATGCAGTTAAAAATGCCAAAAAAATTGTAATGGAACCCACGGGTGGCGCCTATATGAATGTTATGGCAGATGGCAAGAGACAATTTGCTATACAAGTAAAACATAACAGTACTCCAATGGCTACATCTTTAAAAATGAATGGTCAACCTTAATGCTAAGTTTAAAAAGCTTTATAACTGAGGATATTAGTGAGGCCAATAAACAGCTATCACACTTAGATCACCCGTATCAGCAACACATTATCTATGGGTTGTCCGGGGCGAAATCTGCTGTTCAAAATTTAAAAGATACTCATGATTATTTTAGAACAGGCAATTCTAAAAAGATAGCTGCATCTAGAAAAGTAGATGGCGGTGTTAGTTTAATTATGCAAAAAAAGAATAATCTATTTTCTGTAGCAACTAAATCTGCTTTTAATAAAAACCCAAAAATTAATTTTACAGCAGATGATGTAGATAAAAATCATGGCCATGCTCCAGGATTAGCTAGTGCTCTTAAACATGTATTGAAACATGGACAAGATCTAATTAATAATGGCAATTCTGTACAAGGTGACCTGCTATATACACATGATGAGAAAACCCCCACATCTAGTGAACCTACAGTTGAAAACAATAAAACAAGTATAACACCAAATAGAATGACCATAAATCATTCTGGTCCACCTAAAAAAATAGGTATAGCTTTTCACACAACCTATGATGATGAGGGAGTTGCCAGATCGGGAGTAAATCCTGCAGCTATAAATCATACTAAAAATGTTTTTGTAGCTGATACATCATTTCAACCTCAACCACATCACTACGCAGAAACTCAACAAAAAAAAGCTGAAGATAGTCTGAAGGCTGCTCAAGAATTATTAGATAATAATCCAGATCATTTTAAATTAACGGGCGAACACCCGGATCATATACTAACCTATATGAATGCTTTAAGAACAGAGGATGGTAATATTAAACCACCTACGCCTGAAGGATATATGGCGCATCTGAATAACATTAAAGAAAAAGAAATGTCTAAAGTGAAAACTGAAAAATCTAAAAATGCAAAAGCAAATCACTTTAATAGTTTAATGGACGATGTAAGATTCAGTAAAAACAAATATAATTCTTTATTTGATTTTCATAATCATTTAAACAATGCAACTGAGGCGCTATCATCATCATTAAGTAAAAACAAACCTTCTAATTTTACTACAGAAATAGACGGCAAACCTAGTACCGATGAAGGTGTAGTAATTTCAAATGCAAAAAAGGGAAATATTTTATTTAAAATAGTACCCAATAAAGTAGCTAGCGCTTTAAGATTCAATCCTAGATTCGATAGAAAAGTCACAAGAGCATGAAAACCTTTAAACAAATAAACAAAGAAAAAGATATTATAAATTCTTTTGTTGATTATGCAACAGATTTTTTAGGGATTGAAACAAAACCTAATATTAAATTAGATCATTCTGCAATATCCGCGTATGAAAATAGAAGCTTTGGTTCTTATTCCCCTAGCGAAAATTTTATAAGAGTGAGTGTAGATAAAAGGCACCTAGCCGATGTGTTAAGAACTATTGGGCATGAGTTAGTCCATCATGCTCAGAATGAACAAGGCATTCTTAATAACGAATCGGGTTTAACTGGATCAGAACATGAGAATGAAGCAAATTCCTTAGCAGCAGTTCTATTAAGAAACTTCGGTAAAGAAAATCCTTTAATTTATGAGGACTATGAAAATCCTTATCGATGGGATTGGGGAACACCTGAAGGAACAAAATACATGATTAAATTACATCCGTGGAACATAATTGATACTAATGTAGCAAAGAAGATTGTTAAGAAGAAATAATAGCATATCATCTAGGCTCATAGTTAATAATAACACCATGTCAATACTATGTCTATAAAATCTATCAAGGAAAAGCAATTATTGGTAAACTTGGCTAAATCTTTTGGTCAGAATGTGGATCCTCAGCTTTTAGACGAAGTTAATAAACATAAAGCATTTGAAAATAATATAAGAGAGTCTATTCGTAGTAATGCTTTTTCGGATTTGAATAAGGCTCTTTTAGAGTTAAAACAAGAAGCAGATAGAGTAAGTATAGAAAACAACTATCCTTTGCCTCCATCTTTAGATGATTTAGAATCTATTTTGGAAGAGGATATCGTACCTGAACCTGTTAAAGAACAGACACTTGCTGATTTGGCAGCAACATCTATTACTGCAAGTGTAAAAAAGGATTCATTTCAACAACCTGATTCTTTACTTGTAGATGCAGACATAGGGGTTATACAAAGAAAAATAAAATATCTTGAACAATGGTTGGGTAAAATATCCCTACACGGTCCTGGTGGGGGTGCAGGTTCGGTAGCTAGATTAGATCATGAAACTAAACTTATAGATATTCCTGTCTATAATATTACGTCTAAAGATTATTATTTGGGTGTAAATTATGCAGGCAACGTTACTATCTATTTACCTACAATCACTTATAATGGTAGAATGTATATAGTAAAAGATGAATCTGGTAATTGTTCTATAAACCCTATTACTGTTATAGGAAATGTTGACAATGATCCTGGTGGGTTTATTTTGCAACAAGATAATGGTGGGATTCAAATGATTTACCGAGAAGGTTGGAGAATTGTATGACTTATTTGTTCAATAACAAAATACAGGTTACAAAAGACAATAACTCCTATGATGCATTTGGTAGATTGCAAGTTGCCAATCCATTCACATTATTTGATTCGCAAAATAGGTATTTTTCTGATAACCAATTCGACACTGCAACATCGACCGGGGGAAGCATAACTCATTTACCTAATGAATCAACGGTGAGAATGGATGTAAGTACATCATCGGGTTCAGAGGTTATTAGACAAACCTTTAGATCTTTTCCATACCAACCAGGTAAGGGTTTACTTGTTTTGGCTACATTTGTAATGAATGAAGCCAAGACCAACTTGAGGCAGAGAGTAGGATATTTTGGTACGGAAAATGGTTTGTATTTAGAGCAGAATAATACAACCAAGGCATTTGTTTTAAGAACATTTATTAGCGGTGCTGTTGATAACACCACTAGAAGAGTAGAGCAAGCTTCCTGGAACGGCGATAAACTAGACGGTACAGGGGAAAGTGGTATAACTCTAGATTTAACTAAACCACAAATTTTATGGATGGATTTTGAATGGCTTGGTGTAGGTAGTGTTCGATGTGGTTTTGTAATAAATGGGGAATTTATCCTATGTCACACCTACCACAATGCAAATGTTACTGGTACATCGGTTTACATGACAACTGCTATTCTACCTATACGATATGAGATAACAAATACTGGTGTCACTACTAGCAGTTCTTATTTAAAGCAGATATGTTCTACTGTTATTTCTGAGGGTGGGTACGAACAAACATCCATAGAGCACGTTGCTTCTATGACAAGTGCAACTGCTGGTAACTATATAACTACAACATACAAGCCTCTGGTGTCAATACGTCTTGCTAATACAGCACATGGAGCAGTAGTTATACCCTACAATGTGAATTTTTTACCTACAACAGCAGACAACTACCAGATAGCTTTAGTTAAAAATAGTACTCTAACAGGTGCTTCTTTTGCAAATGTTAGTTCTGATGTTAACGTGGAATATGATATATCATCAAGCTCCATGTCGTCAGGAACTGTTGTATATAGCGAGTTTATTACTTCAAAATCAGGCAGAAGTGCCTTGTCTGGTGCAACAGCTGCATTTAATTTTGATCTTCAGCTAGGTGCATCCATTAATAGTGTTAGTGATATTTATACCCTTGCTGCCAGAACACTAACAAGTACCGGTGGTGGTATCGGTTTAATATCCTTCTATGATTTGACTCAATGAGTTACATAAAAATGCCTGGGAAGAATACAATTAATCATAATTATAAATAAATAATACCTTTATTTCAATGGATACAATGACGCTTAACGAAGAAGATTACGGAGATCACGCAGTCACAGTGGGAGGATTTTCGCCCTTCACTGTAGGCCACCAATCCGTAGTACAACAAATGCATAGGGGCAAACATTCCTCTGTTAATGTATTTACTACCAGAGCTACCTCAAGACCAATACCTGCCGATAGAAAGGTAGGTTATATCTCTAAAGCAGTGCCTGCTAATACCAGTGTGGATTCAACTGTCACTCCTTTACATGCTTTATCTCAAATGTATAGCCAAGGCAAGCGCGGCCACGTAACCTTTTACGGGGGATCGGATCGTGCAGGCTTAATTGAAAGACTTAAAACCTATAATGGTAAAAAGACAGATCACGGTTATTATAAATTTGATAGTATAACTTTTAAACAGGTAGGTGGAGAACGGTCTGACCAATCTCAAGGTTTATCTGGTGTTTCGGGTTCTAAAGCTAGAAAATCTAAATCACCGGATGAACTAAAATCCTATTTGCCTTCTGAATTGCATAAAGATGCTACTAAAATTTTCAATGATATAAATGCGCCTAAAGAAAAAAAATCATTAAGAGAAAGTTATTTGTCGCATGACGTATTTAATCTATTAGATGTAATAAAAACTAAAGAAGGTAAACAAGGTTACATAGTATATAGAGGTTCTAACTATGTAACTATACAATTGGAAAATAATATAACGGTCAAATCTTGGATATATGAGATTGAGGACGTAAAGCAGCATGTTTCAATATTCAAAGAAGAAAAACCTGATTATGTAATTAAGCATAATCATAAAAATAAGTTGCCTGCACTTTTAATCCCTTCAAAAGAATTAATTGAATCTTCTGGGCAATTAGTTTATTTAGATTATAAAACTAAACATTTTGATATGTGCCCAACTGCATCTAAATTGATGAAACAATTGTTTGATAGTAAGGATTTAAATCCTAAATATGTAAAGCAGGCAATGATGGCATTGGATAAAATGTTTGGGTTAGAAAAACTAGCGGAAACTCAAATTCCAACATCGACAGAAATACATGATTTTACTATGTATGCATCTATTGCACATGATACCTTCAATTTATTGGGTATACAAGATAAAGATATACAATTCATTATAGATCATTATAAAAAATTTGCTAAATTAATAAAGCATCATGATTCTTCTTTAGCTGATGAGCCATTTGCTCATACTGTAGTTTCTCATGGTGGGGAATTAGATGAAGCCTTTTTACAAAAAGGTAGAGCCAAAGCGGGAATGTTTAAAAAGATAACGTCAGCAGATTATAAAATAAAAATTAACAAAAGAACCGGAAAACCTTATAAAGTAAAAAATGTTATTATTGCCAAGGGGCATAAGAAAATAGAAGATAAGGAAGAGGATATGAGCAAAAGTGTAAAAGAGGGTATTGATAAACCTATGGGTCCTGGAATAGAAGCGGACAAACCCGTAGGCTTAGTTTCGTTTGCTTCCTTTAATAAGATAATTGGTAGACATAAATTAGAATATACTACTGATGCACAAGCCACAGAGGATGAGAAAGCAATAGTTGGTAAAAAAACACAACATAATGTACAAGCTAAAAAGCGCATGCAAATGGGATTGGACTGATGGAAGAATTAATAAAGTTACTAAGCCAGACATTAGCAGATACTTTTGTCATGTATTTTAAAGCGCATTCTGCACATTGGAATATTGAAGGACCTAATTTTCCTCAGTATCATAAATTTTTAGAAGATATATACACAGAATTACATGGCGCAGTTGATCCAATTGCAGAAGAAATACGAGCATTAGATTCATACGCCCCATCAACTTTAGCTAGTCTATTGGCTATGGCTACAGTTACAGAATCAATGCCGAGTAATTCTAGAGATATTTTTCAAGATTTATTAGATAGTAATAATTTAATTTTAGTCACATTGATGCGAGCATACCAAGCTGCAGAAAAACAATCTGAAATGGGGTTATCTAATTTTATTCAAGATAGAATAGATATTCATAACAAACATGGTTGGATGTTAAAGGCGTTACTTAAATGAAAACATTAAAAGACTTTTTAGAGGTAGATTTATCTGAAGAAGAAATAACTGATCTTGTGGAGCAGATAACTTGGGAAGATATTATAGATCTTTATGAGTCGGATGAACTCTACCATGAGGATGAGGATAAAGAACCTGTTACTTTATCTGAAAAAATATCAGCCTCATCTAGAATGAAGAAATCACAGCAGGCCATGCAGCGTAAGCAAAAACTGCAAACAGCCAAGAAGATGAAATTAAAAAGACCTTCTACTACTGCAGTTTTAACCACACGAGCTAAAGCTGCAGCTAGAAGAATGATAATGAAAAAATTGCTAAAAGGTAGAAATAAGGCATCGTTATCTGCACAAGAAAGAGATCGTATAGAAAGTAGAGTAAAACAATTGATTGCAAATCAACCTGGTCTAATTGCCAGAACTTTACAAAAAGTAAAAGGTATAGAAAGAACTAGATTATCTGGTGCTAAAAAGAAATGAAAAATTATAGGCAATTCAAGATACAATTACAAGAACAAGTGTGTCCTATTGCCACTAAAGATTTACATGTAAATGTTGAGAATAGACAGCATGCTATAGATGAATATGTTTATGGGCCCGCCAATCCAAATGAACCAGGTGATTACTGGGAAAGACTTGCTAAAATTTGGGACATTCCTGCAGAGGAAGCCAGCACTATGAGATGTTACAATTGTGCTGCATTTAATGTAACTAAAGAAATGAGAAAATGTATTGCAGATGGTATTGGCCCCAATGGTATGGATGTGGTTGAACAATCCAATTTAGGATATTGTGAAATTCTTCAATTTAAATGCGCAGGAGATAGATCCTGTAGCGTTTGGCTTACTAACGGACCATTAAAATGAACGAAGAAAAAAAACCTTGGGATAAACCTAATCCCAATAAAGGCGATGGCGGAAAGATGACGTCTGCGCAAAAAGCTGAAGCAAAACGAAGAGCAAGAGCTGCTGGTCGTCCTTATCCAAATTTAGTGGATAATATGGCGGCTATGAAAGAAAGTAAAGTTATAAAATTTTCCGAACTGCGTAAACAATTGGACTCTATATGTTTTGATTGTGATGATGATTCTGCCTATGGTTCAGTGGAAGAAGATTTCGATCCTACTGGTGACGAACAATATGAGGATTGGGATTTATCCGAAGCAAAAGTAGATCCAAATGATAATTCTATTCCATTTGAAGGTCCTTATACCAAGGTTACACCTGCTCAATCTGGCAGTAAAAAACCTGCAGCGTTATCGAGAGCTAAACATCTTGCTCAACAAATGAAAAATAAAATGAGTAAGATGAAAAAAGATTTGGATGAAGCTAATAATGCTGACCAGTATACCTACATCGATCAGACTAAAGGTCCTGTATTAAGGGGTAAAACTGGGACATATGTAGGTTATACACATTCTGCCACCAAAGGCAAAGGTGCCAACATTCTAAAGCATAATATGACTAAAAAGTATTATGCAGCAGGTGGTTCCTCTACGGCATTTACTCAAAAAACTACTCTACATGATACACCTGAAGATGCAGCTAGAGCATATCACAAAGGCAATCTTGCTGAAGCATCTCCTATGATCAAACCACCTAAGAATGAGTTTGGTAAAAAAGAAGATGCCTTTGCGCATGCCAAACAGCATGGCGGCAAGGTCATGAAAAAGACATTTATTCATCCTACTTCGGGTATGAAGACAGTTAGCTATGTTGTTAGAGAAGAAACCGAGATTGACGAAGCATCTAAGAAACCCAATGCTACAACACGTCATTTGAGAGATTATCCTGTCAGTGATAGAGAGATGGTTAAACCTGTTAAGCCTGAGAAGAAAAAAGATGAAAAGAAGGCAGTGGCGGAAGGCTTGGACCTCCTAGAAGCAGAAAAGAATGGTAAAAAGGTTCAACTAAATAAACCTTTTAGAACATCTGACGGCAAAGGTAAATTTGCTGTATATTCAAAGAATGAAAAAGGTAATGTAGTTAAAGTGAATTTCGGTGATACAACTGGATTGACTATTAAGACAAGTAATCCAGATAGACGTCGTAATTTTAGAGCTAGACATAATTGCGATAATCCGGGTCCGAAACACAAAGCTCGTTATTGGTCTTGTAAAGCGTGGTCTAGAGATTCAGTTTCAGCGGGTTTAGGAACTTAATAAATAATTAATCATTTAAGGAAATTCAAATGACAAGAATAACAAATGAGCTTTTTGAATCAATACAAAAAGTATTGCGAGGTGATTCACCTATTAAAGAAAATAAAGATGTAGTAGAAGGTCAAGTAGATAAGGCTCACTATTGCGCTACCCACGTTGAGCATCCTATTTTCGGTGATGGGGAATGTATTGCTGAGGCACATGCTGATCCTGATGCTGAAGGTAATATTGCTTGGTATACTGTAAAATTTAGCGACGGTATTCGTAAAGTATATACCGAAGCTATGAAAGTTAAAAAAGCTAAGATGCATGAGCATGCTGAAGTAACTGATGAAATGATAGACCAAGAAGTAGCTGATATGTCAGACGAAGAGTTTGAAGAAACTCTACAAGAAGCACTTGCTCTAGATGAAGCATCATACTCAGCAAAGGCTGCTCGTGCTGGTAAGGATATAGGTAAACCTGGTAAGATGTTTGGTAAGATTGCTGCATCTGCTGCAAAGCGTTATGGTTCAGCTGAAAGAGGCAAGAAAGTTGCTGGCGCTGTTTTAGCTAAACTCCGTGCAAAGAGCATGGAAGAAGCATTAGCTGTATCACCTGTATCGCATGTATCACCTTCAAACCCAAATAGTAGTAAAGAAGATGAAAAAAATCGAAAGGCTTCTTTGTTAATAGATAAAATTAGGTCTTTTAGACAACTTAAACAAGATTATAAAGAAAAGGGCAATTCACAAAGACACAAAGAATTTCATGACAAGTTACACGATGCTGATAAAGAATATCAGAAACTAGGTCATAAGAGTCTTTTGAAAAAAGATGATCATATATTGGAAGAAGTAGAACAGACTAATGAAGGTGCGATGAGCGATTTAGATGCTGATCGTAAAGATAGGGCATATCAATCACGTCAGGCTAGGACTACAATGAAACACATACCCAATCCAACACCTGGTGAAAAGGAAGCTGCCAGGGACATCAAGCCTGGTATTGCAGGATACCGTGATAGAATTGCAATGCTTAAATCTGCTCAGGCACGTGGTGGAATGAAAGAAGGGATGGATCCTGTCGGTAAAGAAGATTCAGACGTAAATAATGACGGCAAAAAAGATAGTTCAGATTCTTATCTACTTAATCGTCGTAAGGCAATTAAAAAATCAATGATGAAAGAAAGTGTACCATTTACAATAGTAATAGAAAATCAATACAATGTTGATATACCTACTAATCTAACTTATTCTGATTATCTAGATGCAGTTAAAACAATCATATCTAGTGATGATCCAGAATTTCAACAAGATATAGTAAATATAGCAGCAGAAGCTTTTGATACAGGCAAAATAGAAATTATTGCTGAGGCATTACTTATTAAACAAGGCGTCTTGGAAGCTTATAGATCTACTGCAGATTATGGTAACCAAAAACTATACAGCAAAGAACTAAGTGGTACTGTAGATAGATCAAAACCTGGCGTAGTAAAATTTTCTAGAGATACACAGCAAACAATTGGTATGGATCAAAAAACTAGAAAAGCTAAGAAAGAACGCGAGGCAAAAGTTTTTGGCAATAAGTAACGCCAATAAATATTCAAAAGGGGAAAAAAATGTCTCTATGGGGTAAAATAGACAGACGAGAAGTTTCTGCAACAGCAACTGCTAATAATGGTAGTGATACTGTTGTTACCAGTGCTTCTGTAGTAACTGCAGCTAATGGATTCCAAGCTGGGTATTCTTTAGTTATTGCTAACGTAGATTATAGAATAGCAAAGTTAGTATCAGGGAATACTATTCAATTGGATACAACTTTTAAAGGTGCTAACGTAGCTACTGCAAATATTGCATTACAAGAAGATCCAAAATGGGTAAGCACCAATGGATGGGGAGCTAATGTAAGTATTGGTAGTGGAGCTAACACTGTTAATAAGGCATCCGTAGTCGGGGTGGATTTAAATGAGGTGAATGCTAGAGATAATAAACTCAAAGGTATTAACCATACGGGTTGGGTACATTATAATACATATACTACTACACAGGGCAGCACCAGAAACAAAGCTGAAACACTTGTAGCAATGTCGAAGAATTTTAATGAAAATAGTGGCGGCACTTTATTGGGTGATGCTAACGATGACTCTACAGTAAAAGATTATTTCATATATTTTACTACAGTACCATCAGCTGCATCCAATACAACTGGTAATGCTGTAGTATTTACTGCAGCTCCTAGATCTTCGCCAAATGGTGCTACAATTACAATACGTTGGGAATACTCTACAGATAATACAACCTTCGTAACAGTACCATATAGTGCTAATATTTCAGGTAACACTACAAATACATTGACTATATCTAACGTAAGTGTAATTGCTAATAGATACTTCCGTGCTAATGCTTCTACAGTTTCTGGTGGTGGCACAAGCAACGTAACAACTTCTGCACAGGCTACAGTAGTATAATAAAACATGGCTGATGTAAAAATCACAGAATTACCCTCAGCGAACCTGGTTCAACGAGGGGATTACTTTTATCTTGTACAGAACGGTGTTAGTAAAAATATCACCGCGGCAAATATATTTGCCTATATTAATGACCCAACTATTAATGGTAATGTCATTATTGGGTCAGATGTACAAAATATCTACGATTCAAATACGATTTCTGTATCTAAAGTTAGAACAGATTTGTATGCGAATACTGCAGCTAATACATCAGCTATAGCTAATGTTTCAGTATTACCTAAAACATTATTTCTTTATACTTCGAATGTCTTATTTTCGGGTAAAGGGTTAAGCTTAGTACAAGGTTCACCTATTACCCAAATATTTGTTGTTACTCATAAAAACGGTAAAATATTATTAAATGGTAATGACCCTGAAAATTGGGTCAATACTACAGATGCAACCAGACCTTATACTGCGTTCAAACCATTTTCAAGCGGTTTAAGATTAATTGCAGGTTCAACATATATCTTCGATGTTAGCGATTCTACTAACTCGAGTAATATTATTGCCCTATCTACTACATTTGATGGGTCTAATTTCCTTGGTACTAAATACACTTCCAATGTTACTGTAAATGGCACACCGGGTACAACTGGTGCCAATTTAGTTTACCAACCTCCAATTGTTTCTATTGATCAGGGAGGTATTGATTATTTAGATATACCACCAGGTCAAAATGGCCAAATAAAAATAATTACTTTAAAAACTACTAATGGCGGTAGTTTTGTTCTTAGAAGTAATATTTTTAACAATATAGGATTGCGTTTTACTAAACCTGGCGATTCTACGGTATTACAATATACAGGTAATTCATGGTCTGTAATAAGTAGTTATTCTACTGCCACAGGCACAACTGCAGATATACTTGAAGTATCATCAAATTTATATTACACCAATGCGAGAGCAAGGGGTGCTATAAGTGCCGGTGATAATACTATCATATATGATTCTGCTAACGGTACTTTAAAGGCAAATGTAACCTTTTTAGCCAATGCAGTTATATCCGTAGCAGGTAAACAAGGTGTAGTAACATTATACACTACAGATGTTCCCGAGGATCCTAATCCTTTATTGGCAAATACCAATATTGGTAATGTATACTTTACTAATGCAAGAGCACAAGCAGCAATGGTGCCAACTCTTGCATCATTACGTGAAGAAGTTTCTCGTCCACATGCAAATGTAATTTACGTAGCTACCACAGGCAATGATGCTTATGATGGTAGAACACTAGCTAATGCTGTAGCAAATATTCATACTGCTTTAAGTTTAGCCACACCTTGGACAACTGTTAAGGTGTTAAGTGGTGAATATACTTTATATGGAAATCCTATTAATATACCTACAAGAGTGGGGTTATTAGGAGATAATTTGAGAACTACAACTGTACGTCCTCAAAATGAATATTCTGATTTGTTCTATGTGAATAATGCATCATATGTCTGGGGATTTACTTTTAGAAATCATAAATCACCTTCCTCAGTATTTAGTTTTAATCCTAATGGATCTGCCGGTTATATTACTACCTCTCCTTATATTCAAAATTGCTCGTCTATAACAACTAACGGTACTGGTATGAGAGTAGATGGTAATTATGTTACCGGTCTACGATCAATGGTTTGTGATTCTTATACACAAACTAATGAAGGTGGTATTGGCATACATATGCTTAATAGAGGTTACACGCAATTGGTATCGGTGTTTACCATATGCTGTAATATAGGTGTACTATGTGAGAAGGGTGGATTCTGTTCTATTACTAATTCCAATACATCTTTTGGCACATATGGTTTGGTTGCTGATGGGGTAAGTTTCCCGCTTTACTACGCTAAAGTAATCGGCAACACAAAAGGCAGAAGTTTTAGATTATCAAATGTTTCGCAGAATTTTGTAGCAATAGGTGATGTTGTAACCTTTGCTAATTATAACCAAGAAAAATGTGAAAGAGATACTAAATTAATTGTAGATTCTGTAGCAATAGATGTAGCATACAATAGTAATACCCAAACTACCTTCGCAGGATTGCAGTATTGGGCGCAAAGTTCTTCAGCTATTCCAAATCAATCTACAGAAACAGTAGCTGCAATTAACTATGTTAAAGGATTAGCTACTAGAGCTATTCAAGATTTAACTGCCAATGTTAGTGGCACTCCTTTATACCAAATTACAGTTCCACAGTACAGAGATGCTACGAAGGCAGTGTCATCTGGATCGGGTCCCGTTAGAGATTTTAGTAACACGTTTGGTTTAGTTGCAAATATTATTTCCAACGGAACAGTAGGTATAACTAGTAATATTATTCCTAATGCTTATCCGCCAAGAGTAGATACAGATACAGTAAATGCTGGTAATGTACTAATAAACAATAGACTGTTCTTACAAAAGGAAGGTGTAGCTTTTGTTCAAGCTACATATCCAGGTTTCTTAGCTAACATAACTAATGGTTCAACCAAGTGCGAAAGAGATATAGGATATATTGTAGATAGTATATACTTTGATTTATTGCACGGTGGTAATAGACAAGCGACAATGTCTGGTGTTTATTATTATAACCAAAGTAATACTGCAACGCAAGTAGTCGGACAGGTAGCTCAAACTGCTAATGCTTTTTTATATTTAAAAGATATAACACCGCAGATTATTCAAGCCATTCCTTTAACACAAACCTATCAATTGATAACTGGTAGAACACCTCAGGTAAGTCAAAACACAACAGCTGCAGCTGCGGTGACTACTGCAGGTGCTCCGGAGCAACAACGAATAAATTCGTTAATTAATAGAATGGCCAATATTATACTTTTTGGTCCATCAGTTGCTCCTGCTAAATTGCCTATATCTGCTAATGTAGGAACTTTAATTAATCCTACAACTAATGATGGTTATGATAGAACTGCTAAATTACTGTATAATAATAGAGATTTTCTAGCTGCGGAAGTCGTTGGTTTTGTGAATATGAATTGGTCTAACATCTCAGGTGGACAGGCAACTTATTTTACTGTAGCTACTTCAACTAATGTAGTAAATAATGCTACCGTAACAGTAGGTGTTTCACCTATAGGGTTTAGTAATATCACATTGGATACAAGAACTCTGTTTACTGTACCAGCTAATTCATTTGCATCTTTTCATCAACCTAGTTATATTTCAGCATCAAGTCATACGATGGAATATGTAGGTGCTGGTGACACATTGATGACTGCCTTACCTTATATGGGAGGTGTTCCCAATCAAGAAAATGAAGTCGTTGAAAGAAACGGCGGTGCTGTTTATTATACAACTACAGATCATTTAGGTGATTTTAGAATTGGTAATGAATTATTAATTAATAGAGCTACAGGTACAATTAATGGTAGAACATTTAATAAAAGTTTGTTCGCAGTTATGACACCATATATATTAGCAATAGAAGGATAATAGTAAATGGCAACCTTAGTTCCATTAAATACGTTCAAAACCATAACATCACCTCTTTTTGCAAATGTAGGCATATTATATACTACTCCAGAAGAAACTGCTACTATCGTTTTAATGGCTCAGGTTGCTAATATAAGAGATGATTATGACTCTAATGTAACTTTTGCGCATTTATCTAATACAGGAACCGTTGTAACTGAATTAGTTAGAAATTTTCCTATGGGAAGACAAGACGCGGCATCGGTTTTAACGGGTAAATTAGTATTAGAAGCGAACGCTTCTGTAATGGCTTATGCTGGTGCGAATTCAAATCTTAAAATTACACTTAGTTTACTAGAAACAAGCTTGATCTAAATGTCATTAAAGCGCCTAAGTAATAAAGTAAAACTTACTCCTGCGGCAAATGTATCGAGCTCTCGATACACTTTCCTATCTCTGGAAGAGGCTGAACCAAGTTTAGGTATACCTCAAGGTAATGGATTTGTATTATTAGCTAATGTAGATGGTTCAAGATATTGGAGTAATGTTTTAACTAGCATAGAGGGTGGCGGTGGCGCCACTACTTTTACTAGTTATGTTTATACAGTAGGCAATGCTACTAGCGGTACAACTGTTGGACAAACAGTTTTTACCGGTCCAGATGACAACAATAATACACTTTCATTAACGAATCCTAATAATATTTTAGTGGATATAAATGGTATAACCATATATCCTACTATAGATTATACCGCAACAAATAATACTCTCACTTTAAATTTGGGATTAGAATTTGGTTCTCTGCATATAACTAGAATTATTGTTGGAGTAGGTTCCACCGGTGCACAGGGTGCTGCAGGAACTCAAGGTACACAAGGTGCCCAAGGAGCCCAAGGAGCACAAGGTTCACAGGGCACTCAGGGAGCAGGCGGTACAGCAGGAACTGTAGGTATCACAGGTCCTCAAGGTGCTTCTGGTCCTCAGGGGGTCCAAGGATCAACTGGACCTCAAGGTGCAACAGGAACTCAAGGCAATGTAGGTAATCAAGGTCCACAAGGTGCAGGTGGTTCTGGTCCTCAAGGAGATACTGGTCCTCAAGGAGATACTGGTCCTCAAGGTAATATAGGCAATCAAGGCCCACAAGGCGCAGGCGGAGCTGGTCCACAAGGCGCAACAGGAACTCAAGGTGTAACTGGACCACAAGGCGCAACAGGCCCCCAGGGTGCTTCTGGACCTTCAGGGCCTCAGGGTGCTCAGGGTACTACTGGTGTACAAGGTTTCCAAGGTGTAACTGGTGCGCAAGGTGCCCAGGGTCATCAAGGTGTTCAAGGATTAACTGGGCCACAAGGTGCAACTGGTCCACAAGGTTTAGTGGGTGTACAAGGATCACAAGGAAATGTCGGTAATCAAGGACCTCAAGGTGCAGGTGGCTCTGGTCCACAAGGTGCAACTGGTCCTCAAGGATCGCAGGGTCCATCAGGTTCGCAGGGATCTACAGGAACTCAAGGTCCACCTGGTTCATCTGCTCCTGGTCCACAGGGCACAACTGGTCCACAAGGATCTACCGGACCAACGGGTTCTCAAGGTCCCAATGGTAACCCAGGTCCTCAGGGCAATACTGGACCAGGCGGCAACACTGGTCCTCAAGGTAGTCCAGGACCTGCAGGCAATACGGGTCCACAGGGCACAACTGGTCCACAAGGATCTACCGGACCAACGGGTTCTCAAGGTCCTGGAGGTAATGCCGGCCCTCAAGGTAGCCCAGGTTCTCAGGGACTAACAGGGCCTCAAGGAGCAACAGGTCCATCTGGCCCTCAAGGATCGCAAGGAGCGGGGGGCAGTACAGGTTCCCAAGGTTTACCTGGTCCTCAGGGGGCCAACGGTCCACAAGGATCTACTGGACCTACTGGTACTCAAGGTTCTACTGGCCCTGGTGGTGCAACTGGACCTCAAGGTAATACTGGTCCTGCAGGCCCACAAGGTTCTACAGGTCCCGGCGGTGCTACCGGTCCCGGCGGCGCAACCGGACCTCAAGGTAATCCTGGTCCCAGCGGTGCTACTGGCCCTGGTGGTGCAACCGGACCTCAAGGTAATCCCGGACCCGGTGGTGCTACTGGCCCTGGCGGTGCAACTGGTCCACAAGGATTAACTGGTCCACAAGGATTAACTGGTCCACAAGGCGCAACTGGACCTACTGGTACTCAAGGCGCAACTGGACCTGGAGGAAATCCAGGTCCACAAGGATTAACTGGTACTCAAGGCGCAACTGGACCTACTGGTACTCAAGGCGCAACTGGACCTGGAGGAAATCCAGGTCCACAAGGATTAACTGGTCCACAGGGTAATCCTGGTCCAGCAGGTTTCGTTCCTGGACCACAAGGTCTAACGGGACCACAAGGTCTAACGGGACCACAAGGTCTAACTGGACCTGGAGGAAGTCCTGGTCCACAGGGTAGTCCTGGTCCCGGCGGTGCTACCGGTCCCGGCGGCGCAACTGGACCTCAAGGTGCAACTGGACCTCAAGGCGGCCCTGGTCCAGCAACCATACCATCAGATTTAACTTTGAATAGTTTGGGAGTAGGTACTCCAGCTAGTGGTTCTGGTGGGGACATTAGAGCTACGGGTGATGTAACCGCATATTATTCTGATGAAAGATTAAAAACTAATATCACACCTATTGTTAATGCTTTGGGCAAAATTAGGCAATTATCTGGTGTATCGTTTATGGCAAATGAAGTAGCGGGTAGTTATGGATATGATACTAATAGGATTGAAATAGGTGTGATAGCTCAAGAAGTAGAAAAAGTACTACCAGAAATTGTTGTACCTGCACCATTTGATATAGGTGTTCAAGGTTCTGGGCATGAGTATTCTAAGAGCGGTCAAAATTATAAAACCGTCAAGTATGAAAAATTAGTAGCACTTCTAATAGAAGCAGTAAAAGAATTGGATTTATTAGTAAAGAGTAAAGGTTTATAATGCCAAGAATTGGTGGATCTAGCGTTAGATTGGGTGCTTGTTTAGGTGATACCTACGGAGCTAGTGATGGAGGATCTACATCATTAAGTGAATTGTATGCGGGAGGAGATCATGTGCCCGCAGGATCCTGGGCATATCCTGATCTTAGTAATCATTGTTATATACCTACTGGCGGCACAACAAGTATTCGCAGATACATTTACGGTACTAAGGGAGCATTTGAGGCAATAGAAACATCTTATGGTGGGGGACCCTTTTCCACACTTTCTGGTACTAATTGGGTTTCTGAAGATTTTCAGCCCGGCGCTTCTACTATGTATACTTACATATATCTTTACGCAGATGGTACAATGGAAATACGTGGAACAGATTCGTTGAGTGGTAGTGTTTCTCTTTTTAATAGCTATTGGTATTGGCCAGTTACAGGTGGTATAGGTAGTTCTTTTTATGTCAGATTCACTAGACAAAATTTGTACTATCAGGGGGGATCTGGGGCATCATCCCCTTCTACTGGATGGTTGTCTTTATCCTCTTCTCAATCGGTTTATGTACAAAAAGTTAATAGTAATACAGGAGCATGGGGTGCAACCTATATGGTAGAAGTTTCTCCCAATCAATCCTCGCCTATCTACACTACAGCTGGAATAAATATAGAAGCCATAGTATCTAACTAATATGTTTGAAATACCTATTCTTCCAAGGATAGCAATATTTTCAATTGATAAAATAGATAAGAATTTTAGAACTACAGAAACATTTGAAGGAATAGCTTCTGAGTTAGAAATCCATTTTTTTAATTGTAGTATTGATCCTAAATTATTAAGTAAATTTGATCTAATAATTATTGTAGGTAATCCTTTGTTATGGAAACCTATAAGTATATCTAATCTTAATATTGTTTTAGTAGATAAGATAAGTTCTTTGGATGCTGATCTAATTTACAATGAGTATTTGATCAGAATACTGGAGGATAAAAATCCCAAGGTAAGTGTATTTACTCCCACCTATAATAGTTTTGATAAAATAGACAGAGCATATCATAGTCTATTAGAACAATCTTTTACGGATTGGGAATGGATTATTGTAGATGACTCTTCTGATAAAAGTAATGTAGAGTATATAAAAAGATTAGTTAATAATGATAAACGTGTTAAAGTATTTAATTATGTAAATAGAAGTGGTTTTATAGGCCAAACTAAAAGATTCGCTGCTAGTTTATGCAACGGGGAGTATCTTTTAGAATTAGATCATGATGATATCCTACACCATCTGGCTCTCGAAAAAATAGTTAATGCTTTTGCAAAATATGAGGATGCTGGATTTTGTTATTCTTCCTCAGCAGAATTTTTTGATGATGGTGGTAATGTAGATTATGGTGATTATTTTGCCACAGGGTATGGTCAACATTATGATCTATGGTACAAAGGTAGGCATTACAGACCTTCAAGAGTCCCTATTAATTTTTCAACTATTCGTCATATAGTGGGAACTCCTAATCACTTTAGATGTTGGAAAAGGTCGATATATAATAGTATAGGCAGACACAATGATAAACTTAATTGTGTAGATGATTATGAATTGTTGGTTCGAACTTTTCTTACTACAAAATTTATTCACATAAAAGATTGTTTATATTTTCAGACAACCAACATTGAGTCTGCAACTAATTCGAGACGTCGAGAAATACAACGAAAAGTTGATAGAATTTGTAATTATTATGAAAGGCAAATATTAAAAAGAATAGAAGACCTAGGTGGATATAATTTTCATCTAGATAATAAACCTGCACAACATTATGCGTTAAATTATGAATACTAATTTTGTTACAGAATCTGCAATTAAATTGCCCAATTTAATAAAACAAATGGGCAATAGTTTAATTGGTTGCGAGTTGGGTGTTTGGTATGGTAGAAATTCAGGATATCTTTTACAAGAATGCAGTAATATAAAATTGTTGTATGGAATAGATCCCTATTTACCTTATCAAGATTGGAATAGATATATTACTGAAGAAGACATTAACTCGATCAAACGAGAGGCATTACAATCGTTAAGTGTATTTAATGATAGATTTAAACTTATAGAAAAGCCTGCAGACCAAGCTAGGCACCTTATAGATGATTATAGTTTAGATTTTATTTTTATAGATGGTGACCATTCTTTTGAAATGTGCTATAGTGATATTAATAATTACTATAATAAAGTAAGACGAGGTGGTTTATTTTCCGGCCATGATTTCACATTACCGGGGGTAAATAAAGCCTTAGCTAAATTTAGAAAAGAGAATAATTTAAAAAATAATTTTAAAGTTATACAAAATGATGTGTGGTATTGGATAAAGGATTGATATGATACGAGATAATCACAAAACAATGACCGATAAAATTTTCGGTTTTATAGATGATTTTTATTTAGAAAATAATCATTTAAGAATTTCAGGTTGGATGGTTCCAACCGTTCCAAAAGTAGATTTAGATTTCTTTTTAGAAATCGATGGCAAAATGATAACTATATTTTGCTATAATGAAAGACAAGATGTAGCGGATGCATATAATAGTCAATCATTAGATTTTATCAATTCTGGATTTGATGTTTGTATACCTGCACCAAAAACACCTAATGTAAAGATTATTCTTTCTTATAACAGTACATTACTAACTATATATGAATTAGATGTAAATAAATTTTATAAAAAATTATTATCGGATACATCAATTCAAGAATATAATGAAATAAAAATATCTAATAATATCTTTCCCGAAATAATAGTTGTAGATAATTTTTATGAGAATCCAGATCAAGTAAGGCAGATTGCTTTACAACAAGTATATGAGCCCGACCTAAGATATTTTAAGGGCAAAAGAACAACTAGTAAATTTTTGGCGCCCGGTACAAAGCAGTTATTTGAACAACTAATAGGTAAAAAAATAACTGTATGGGAAAATCATTCCTATAATGGAGTTTTTCAATATTGTACTGCTGAGGATCCATTAGTATACCATTCAGATATACAAAGCTTTGCCGCAGCAATTTACCTAACACCCGATGCACCTGTAGAAACTGGGACAAGTTTTTTTAGAAGTAAAAAATATCCTAGAATAAGAAAGGTGCATTCTAACGATGTTAACTATAATGATGTATTTGAAAACGATTATTATGATAAAACAAAATTTGATGAAGTGGACACTGTAGGCAATGTGTTCAATAGATTAGTTATTTGGGATGCTAGATTAATTCATTCGGCGTCTAATTATTTCGGCAACAATCTTCAAAATTCTAGATTATTTCATTTGTTTTTCTTTGATACGGAATAGATATGAGAGATTATTGGCAGGTTTGGCCTGGTGCTTTAGATGATGAGTTATGTGATAAAATTATAAAAACTGGTTTAAAGTATGACGCTGTTGAATCTGGAATAGGATTTGGTAGCGATCATAAAATAGATAATGATTATAGATCATCTAAAATAAGATGGATAAATATTTACGAGTATTATATTTCGGCTTTAGTTATTTACTTTGCCCAAGAAGCTAATAGAACAGCGTTAGATATGGATATTTACAATCATGTTTCTGAGATACAATTCACAGAATATGATAGTGTATACAAAGGTAAATACAATGAGCATAACGATGTAAACTGGTTACATGATAGTAAATCTGAAAGAAAATTATCAGTAGTGTTTCAGCTATCTAAACCAGAAGATTATGAGGGTGGTAGATTCAATTTTAGAAGTATACCAAATCCTACCGAAGCTCAGTTTTTACCTAGAGGTTCGGTGTTAGTGTTTCCCTCATTATTTGAACATTCTGTTTCTGAGGTTACTCAAGGAAAGCGATATAGTTTAGTTTCTTGGGTACAGGGACCAAAAATCCGATAATATAATTTCTGTTTTATATAAATATTAGAATAACTATTATGTAACAGGAAGAAGATGGCATCTATTGCAAGAATATCTGCTGGATTTATTGGATCAGGCAATGTTCTAACTTCTAATTCTATATCTGCTAATTCTTTATCTAATATATCAGTAGATAGTCTTAAAGATGTAGATACTAGTACAACACCAGCTTCGGTAAATAATACCTTACTATGGGATGGAACCAATTGGGTACCCGGTTCCATCCTTGTGTCTGCGTCTGAAAATTCCAACATAGCCAATATTGTTTTAGGGCTAGTAACACCTGCCTTAGTTTCGGGTTATGCTAATAATGCTGGTAATGCCAATTATTCAAATGTATCAAACATAGTAGTCAGATTATCTAATCATACTACTTCTAATTTAGCAGAAGGCAATAATTTATATTTTACTAATACTAGAGTTGATGCAAGAATAGCAACAACTAGTATTAATGCTTTGGTAGATGTAAACACGACAGGTGTAACTACAGGGCAAGTTTTAGAATGGAATGGTTCTAATTGGGTACCTAATTCTATTACTGCAGGTATTGCAACTTTTGCTACTTCTTCAAATTTTGCCAATACAGCTAATTTTGCCAATACATCAAATCTAGCTAATTTAGTTATTAGCTTATCAAATTTAAGTACTTCTAATTTATCAGAGGGTGCTAATCTATATTTTACTAATACTAGAGTAGATGCAAGATTAAGTACTTCCAATATTAATGTACTAGCTGATGTAAATACTACCGGCGCTAATTCTGGTGATTATCTACGATACAATGGTTTGTATTGGTATCCTAGCACCGCCGTTGTAGCAACTACTGCAACGTCAGCAAATATTGCTGATGCTGCTAATATTGTATATACATTAAGTAATTTTACTACAGCCAATCTAACAGAAAATACTAATCTATACTACACTAACACTAGAGTTTTATCTAATGTTTCATTACTAAGTATTAATGTATTAGCAGATGTAGATACTACAGGTGTTTCATCCGGTCAAGTGTTAAAATGGGACGGTAGTAAATGGGCACCGTCTAATGATTTGTCCGGCGGTGCTGCTGATATATCTAATTTTGCTAACACATCTAATCTTGCTAATTTAGTTGTATCGTTAAGTAATCAAACCACATCAAATCTTGCTGAGGGTACAAATCTATATTTTAGTAATGCTAGAGTATTATCCAACATCGCATTATTAAGTGTAAACGCATTAGCTGATGTTGATACTACTGGTGTTTCATCTGGACAAGTATTAAAATGGGATGGTAGTAAATGGGCGCCTGCAACTGATTTGTCAGGCGGCGCTGCTGATGTTTCTAATTTTGCCAATACGGCAAATTTAGCTAATCTCGTATTGTCACTTAATAATTTAAGTACTTCTAATTTATCTGAAGGTACAAATTTATACTATACTAACGCTAGAGTTTATTCTAATGTAATTAGTTTATTAAATGCGAAAGCTAATGTAAGTGATCTTACTACAGCAAATGTAACAGAATTAAACAATCTATATTACACGAATGCTAGAGTACTTTCTAATATAGCATTATTGAGCGTAAATGCTCTGGCAGATGTTGATACTACTGGTGTTGCATCTGGCCAAGTACTTGCATGGAATGGTACTAATTGGGTACCTAATACTATTTCTGCTGCGTCATCCACTACAGCAAATTTTGCCAACACATCTAATCTTGCTAATTTAGTTGTATCGTTAAGTAATCAAACTACATCCAATTTAGCTGAAGGTGTTAATCTTTACTATACTAACGCTAGAGTTTATTCTAATGTAATTAGTTTACTAAACGCCAAAGCAAATGTTTCTGATTTAACCACAAGTAATGTTGTCGAAGGTACTAGTTTATATTATACTAATTCAAGAGTACTATCCAACGTTTCTTTAATGAGCGTAAATGTATTAGCAGATGTAGATACTACAGGTGTTAGTACAGGACAAGTATTGAAATGGGATGGTAGTAAATGGGCACCGTCTAGTGATTTGTCTGGTGGTTCTGCAGACACAGCAAATTTTGCGAATACATCTAATCTTGCTAATTTAGTATTAAGTTTGTCTAATTTAAGTACTTCTAATTTATCTGAAGGTACAAATTTATACTACACTAACGCTAGAGTATATTCTAATGTAATTAGTTTATTAAACGTTAAAGCAAATGTCTCAGATTTAACCACAGCAAATGTGGTAGAAAATCCCAATTATCTATATTTCTCAAATGCTAGAGTATTAGCAGGTTTAGTTGGTCAGGATGTAGTTGTAGATGATTTAACTATTCAAGGTGATTTAACAGTTAATGGTAATGTAACTACCTTTAATACTGCTACACTAATAGTAGAAGATAAAAATATCTTAATAGCTAATGGTGCATCTTCGCCAGCAGTGGCTGATGGTGCGGGCATAACTATTCAAGGTGCAAATGCAAATATTACTTATGTATTTTCTACAGATAGAATTAGTTTTAATAAAGCTCTAGATATAAATGGGGCGTTGGTATTAACTTCTGCAAGCACTTCTACTACAACTATACCTGAAGGTTCTAATTTATATTATTCTAATGCTCGTGTATATGCAAATATAGCTCCGCTATTAACAACTTCCAATATTATTGAATTAAATAATCTTTACTATACTAATGCAAGAGTATATTCTAATGTAATTGGATTATTAAATGCCAAGGCAAATGTAGTTGATTTAACAACAAGTAATGTTGCTGAAGGATCTAGTCTTTATTATACAAATGCAAGAGTATATGCAAATGTCAGTCCATTATTAACGACTGCAAATGTAACAGAAATAACTAATCTTTATTATACTAATGCAAGAGTAAAATCATACCTAGAAGTATTAGATGGTAATATTATTCCTGCAACGGATGTTGCTTATAACTTAGGTTCTAATAGTAAGCGCTGGAAAGATTTATATCTATCCGGCAACACAATCTTCTTGGGCGAAACACTATTACAATCATCTCCCAATGGATTGTCAGTAGTAAGCGCAAATATATTTACATTGATAGGCAATTCTATAAGTGTAGATACAGTTGTGTCTAATAGTTGGGGTAAACTTTATTCCGATAATGTTATAGAAGGTTCTAAACTTTTCTATTCAAATGCTCGTGTATATGCAAACATTGCTCCTTTATTAACAACATCTAACATAGCTGAACTAAATAATCTTTATTATACAAATGCAAGAGTATATTCTAACGTTGTTGGACCTTTAGCCACCAAAGCTAATGTAGTAGATCTTACCACAGCAAATGTAATAGAAAGTGCAAGTAATCTATATTATACTAATGCAAGAGTACATGCTAATATATCTCCTCTTCTAACTACTGCTAATATATCAGAAGTAGGCAACAATTTATACTATACAAATGCAAGAGCTCGTACTGCAGTATCAGCTGGTGATATTACAATCATATATGATCCTGTAGCAGGTACTATCAGAGCCAATACAGTAGCATTGGGCGCCAATGTTACTAGTGTTAATAATTTACAAGGCGCAGTATCATTAAGCACCGGCGAAATTCCTGAAGGCTCTAACCTATATTATACTAATGCAAGAGTATTGTCCAATGTGACATTGATGAGCATAAATGTATTGGCCGATGTTGACACCACCGGTGTTTCGTCAGGTCAAGTATTAGCTTGGAACGGTAGCAGTTGGGTACCTAATACTATTTCAACTAGTTCTTCAGATGTTGCTAATTTCTCTAATACTTCTAATTTAGCAAACCTGGTACTATCATTAGCTAATTTCACTACTGCTAACCTAGCTGAAGGTACAAATTTATATTACACAAATGCTAGAGTTTATTCAAATGTAATCAGTTTACTAAACGCCAAAGCTAATGTAGTTGATCTAAATACTAATAATGTATTAGAAGGATTGAATTTATACTATACCAATGCCAGGGTAGTAGCTGGTCTTGTTGGTCAAGATGTGGTATTAGACGATTTAATTGTACAGGGCAATCTGACTGTCAATGGTAACGTAGTCTCATTAAGTGTTGGGACATTATTAGTAGAAGATAAGTTAATAGAAATTGCTAATGGCGCATCCAGTGCTGCTGTAGCTGACGGTGCTGGTATTAGTATTCAGGGCGCCAATGCAAATATTACTTATGTATTTTCTACAGATAGAATTAGTTTCAATAAAAACATTGATATCAATGGTAATATATTATTATCAAATACTAGTTCCACAACTAATTTGCCTGAAGGTACAAATCTTTACTATACTAATGCAAGAGTATATTCTAATGTAATATCCTTACTAAATGCCAAGGCAAATGTAAGAGATTTAACAACATCAAATGTAACAGAGTTAACTAATTTATATTATACAAATGTCAGGGTTTACTCGAATGTTGTATCAGCATTAGCAACATATAGTGGTAATTTAACTGCTGGTAATGTTATAACAGATGTTGTTAAAGGAAGTTTCTCTAATACTACCATACAAGCTGGTAATTATAATTTCATATTTAATGATTCTGGTAATTTATTAGTAGCCAATGGAATAAGTACTTATTCAATCTCATCTAATGTATGGAATAATATCTATACTACAAATGTTATTGAAGGTACAAATCTATATTACACAAACGCTAGAGTTTATTCAAATGTAATTAGTTTATTAAATGCGAAAGCTAATGTAGTTGATTTAACTACTGCAAATGTTGTAGAGTTAACTAATCTATATTATACAAATGCAAGAGTTTACTCGAATGTTATTAGCCTACTTAATAATAAAGCTAATGTTGTAGACTTAACTACAAGCAATGTTATCGAGGGTGCTAATTTATACTTTACTAATGCTAGAGTTAGATTGGCAATAAGCGCATTTGATAATACAATTGTTTATGATTCTACAAATGGTACTATAAGAGCTAATACTGTAGCTTTAGGTGCCAACGTTCTAAGTGTTAATGGTCAGACAGGTGTAGTTAATTTAAGCACATTTGATATACCAGAAAACGCTAATCTTTATTATACCAATGCAAGAGTTTACTCAAATGTTATTGGTTTATTAGACGCTAAAGCTAATGTAGTTGATTTAACATCTGCTAACGTAGTTGAATTAAACAACTTATATTACACAAATGCTAGAGTTTACTCAAATGTTATTGGTTTATTAGACGCTAAAGCTAATGTAGTAGACTTAACAACAAGTAATGTTGCTGAGGGCACAAGTCTTTATTATACAAATGCTCGCGTTCGTTCTACACTTACATCTGGTAACGGTATTTCCTATGATAATGTAACAGGAAATATTACTTTATCACCTACAGGTGTGACACCATTAGTATATGGTGGGGCAACAAAGATCCCTGTTATTTCTGTAGATAGCTATGGTAGAATAACTTCAGCATCTAATGTATCGGTAGCAGGAGTTTCCAGCTTTACTTCTAGCGGCAATTCATTTACCATATCCACAGCAGATGGTAATTCTTTTGTTGCTAACATACAAGAAAATTCTGTAAGATTAGGCACCGATACTACAGGCGCTTATGTAAGTAATGTTATTGCCGGTTTAGGCATTGTAATAACAAATCAAGGTGGCGAAACTGCGACTCCTACAATATCTGCTGCACAAGATATTGCAACCAATGCTAGCCCATCATTCTTTAACTTAACAGTTAGTGGCAATTTAACTGTTGTAGGTAATACAACAGTAATCACATCAAACACATTAACAATTAACGATCCATTAATATATTTGGCAGGCAATAATTATAGTAGCGATGCTGTAGATATTGGTTTTGTCGGCAATTATTTTGATGGTTTAAATCAAAGACATGCAGGTTTATTTAGAGACGCATCGGACGGCGGGGTATTTAAGTTATTTGCAAACTTAAATCCTGAACCATCCAATGTTATTGACACTGCTAATAATTCATTTAGATATGCCAATTTAATAGTAGATTATTTAACAGGTACAGTTATTGGAACGGTATCTAGTATTGGTAATCATACTACGACATCATTGGCTGAGGGATCTAATCTTTATTATACCAATGCAAGAGTATACTCAAATGTCATTGGTTTGCTTAATACAAAAGCCAATGTAATAGATTTAACAACTAGTAACGTAGTTGAATTAAATAATCTTTACTATACTAATGCTAGAGTATTATCTAACATTGCATTGTTAAGTGTTAATGCCCTAGCAGATGTGGATACTACAGGCGCAACTGCAGGTCAAGTATTGAAATGGAGCGGTAGCGCTTGGATAGCATCACAAGATGTAGTTGGCACAGCTAATGTATCTGTAAATTCTAATATAGCCAATTTAGTTGTATCGTTAAGTAATCATACTACATCAAATCTAGCTGAAGGTACAAATTTATATTACACGAATGCTCGTGCCATACTAGCAGCTATTCCAGCCGTTACTCAATTAGTAGTTACTACACCCGTATTCAATTATAATATAGACCAATATTCTGGAGATAATCCGACAATATATGTTAATGCAGGAGAAACTATATCATTTGATTTAAATCAAGGTAGTTCACATCCATTTGCTTTAAGGATTTCTAACGGTGGTTCTAATTACAATACTGGTCTTACTCATGTAGACGATGACGGCACAATTTCAACAGGAGCAAGTGCTCAAGGCAAATATACTGGTGAATTATTTTGGAAAATACCTTATGAGCTAGCTGGTAACACATACGTTTATCAATGTACTAACCATTCTTCTATGGTTGGTAATATTGTTATACAAAAGTCTATAAGTTTATTATCCACTTCCGATGTAACAGAAGGGACGAATCTTTATTATACCAATGCTCGTGTTTATTCAGCAGTAACAGGCAATTTAGTTCTCAAATCTAATGTGTCAGATTTAACCACTGCGAATGTGGTCGAATTAACCAATTTATACTACACAAATGCAAGAGTCTATTCTAATGTAATAACTCTATTAAATGCTAAAGCTAATGTAGTTGATTTAACATCTGCTAATGTAGTTGAATTAAATAATCTTTACTATACAAATGCTAGAGTCTATTCCAACGTAATTGGATTACTTAATACTAAAGCAAATGTAGCAGATCTAACAACAAGTAATGTATCAGAAGGCACTAATCTTTATTATACAAATGCAAGAGTGTATTCTGCATTAACAGGTAATCTTGCATTAAAAGCGAATGTAGTAGATTTAACTACTGCTAATGTAATAGAATTAACTAATTTATATTACACCAATGCAAGAGTTTATTCTAATGTAATAGGATTATTAAACGCCAAAGCTAATGTTGTAGACTTAACTACAAGTAATGTAATAGAGGGAACAAGTCTTTATTATACAAATGCAAGAGTAATATCAGGTGTAACTACAGCAAATATTGCTAATTTAACTATTACCGGCAACGTCAGAGTAGGTAATATATTAGCAAGTCAATTTTACTGGGCTAATGGCGATATATTTACAAGCGGTGGAGGTGGCGGCGGAGCTGTATCAAGCGTCAATGGTTTAACGGGCGCAGTTGTTTTAACAACAGCAAATGTTTCTGAATCAGCAGTATCCGGTAATTTATATTATACTAATTCAAGAGTAAGATCAGCTATTAGTGTTACAGGTGCAGGTAGTTATGATTCTAGTACAGGTGTTATTACAATTACTGGTACAGGAACAAGTGTTTCTGTTAGTAAATATACATTTACATCTACATTAAACCAAACAGTATTTACTGGTGCTGATGATAATGGAGCCACTCTAACATTAGCAGATCCAGATAAAGCGCATGTGTTTTTAAATGGTATTTTACTAACACGCACATCTGATTATACATCTAACGTAGGGAATGTAGTATTTACCGCAGGTGTTGCTGCAAATAATTTAGTAACTGTTATTGATTCATTAGTTACGGTCGGTAATGTTGCATCAATTAATAAGTACTTCTATACCGCGACAGCAGGGCAGACAGTATTTAGTGGATCAGACACCAATGGTCGGACATTAAATATACAGTCTCCATCCGATTCATATGTTTACTTAAATGGTGTATTGTTAGTACCAACTACTGATTATACTATCGGAACCACTACGGTTACTTTAAATGATGCAGCTGTAGCAGATGATATATTGATTGTAGTAGATGCACTAGTTAAAACAACTAGTAACATTATATATTCTACTAAGGCAAGGACATATGCATTTACAAGAATATTTTAACGGAAAATAAAAATGGCTTTACCTAATTTGTTAGAAGTTTCAACTATAAATGGCAGAACTGCTTTTGCTAATGTGACTACCACTCTAGCTAACGTATTGGTAAATCCTGCCAGTTCTGGTAATTCGTTTAGAATAGTAAATATAATGGCGGCAAGTATTGATACTAGTAATACTGGTAATGTCAATATTAATGTACTTAGAACTGGTGTGAATAATTATTTAGGTTTTGGATTATCTGTACCATCTAGATCCACATTACTTGTGGTTGGAAAAGAAAATCCTGTTAATTTAGAAGAAGGCGATGCCTTACAAATGTCTGCTGATGCTAATAATAAAATATGGGCGACTATAGTCTATGAGGATATTAGATGAGGCCTTATGGCGGATTAATAGGTTCCTATAGAGTTTCTTCTAATACCTTTGCCACGGGTATTTGGACTTCTACGGAACACCATGCTTTAACTTTGCAAAGAATATTTCCTTCTTACTTACCTGGGTTTGTAGTAATACAAACCTTTTTAGCCAGTGGTACTTGGACTGTTCCTGCAGGTGTAACAAGCGTTGATATACTTACGGTTGCAGGTGGAGGAGGTGGTGGCAATTGGTATGGTGGGGGCGGCGGAGCAGGCGGATATAAGTATAGTGCGGGCGTAGCCGTAACGCCTACGTATAATTATACTATTAATGTTGGCTCTGGTGGGGCCGGATCTACGCCAGCTGGTGTAGGTGCAAGTGGAACAGGTTCAAATATATCTCAAGTAGAAGTATCACCAAGCTGGCCAGCTATTACGACTACAGGTGGGGGCGGTGGCGGTGGTTCTAATTCTGGCGGGTCAACAGGTAGCCCTGGTGGCTCTGGAGGAGGAGCCGGAGGAACCGCTATAGCTATAGGTAGCCCGGGCACTCCAGGAGAAGGAAATAAAGGCGGAAACTGTTTAGCTAGTTCTGGCGGTGGAGGTGGAGGTGGAGCTGGGCAGGCGGGCGACGACGTGATAAGTCCTGGTACAGCTAACGTGTATGGTGGTAATGGATTGTCAAACGCTATAGCTGGGTCAGTTGTAGGCGAACTTATAAATGGTATTTATTATTTGGCCGGTGGGGGTAGCGGTAGCGTAACCTCAACTGCCAGAGGTGGTTATGGTGGAGGCGGGAAATTTTCTGGTGCATCTCAGGGTCCTGGTACGGCAAACGCCAATGTTAATACGGGTGGGGGCGGCGCACCAACCTATTCTTCTTATATTGGTAACGGAGGATCCGGTGTAGTTATACTTAAATATCTAGTACCAAACCAATCTATTCTCACCTTTAAAAGCACTAGTAAATGGATAGCTCCTGTAGGTGTTTCATCTATTGATGTTCTGGTAGTTGCTGGAGGAGGCGGAGGTGGGACGACAATAGGTGGAGGTGGCGGCGCCGGTGGATTATCTTATCAAACTGCTCGTAGTGTTACTGCGGGCACAGAATACACAATTACTGTAGGTGCAGGTGGTACTGGTGCTTCAGGTCCTTCTGCAAATGCTGGTTCTATAGGTAATAACAGTACGTTTGATACTATCACATCCGTTTATGGTGGTGGCGGTGGTGGAAATGCACCCGGCTCAGTAGCTACCGCGGGAGGTTCAGGCGGTGGCGGAGCATATACTACTAATTCTTCAGGTCAACCTTCTATACAACCTAATTCAGGTGGGTCATCAGGATTCGGATCCGCGGGAGGATCTGGAGCATCTGCTGCGGGTGCATATGCAGGTGGCGGTGGGGGCGGAGCAGGTGGAGCGGGTACTTCTGCAACTGTTAATATAGCAAATCCTTCAGGTTATGGCACAGGGGGCAACGGTGGTATAGGTAGACAATACACTATTAGTGGTTCTTCTTTATATTATGCAGGTGGCGGCGGAGGTTCAGGTGGTGCAGATCCAGCTAGATATGAAATAGGTGGTAGTGGTGGAGATGGTGGAGGTGGTGGTGGCGGATTTTACGGTAATTCGCCTAATAGAATAGTTGGCGCAGGCGGATCCAATAATGGTGAAAGTGGAAACCCAAGTACAGGTGCAGGTGGTAGCGGAGGAGCAAATACTGGCGGAGGCGGAGGTGGTGCTGGATATTTCAGTCAACCATCTAATAGAGGTGGCGCCGGCGGCTCCGGAATCGTCATCATTAAGTTAAATCAATAAGGTAAAAAATGGCATCAAGAAATAGGTATATTGCTAGTTTTACGGTATCTGGTAATAATGTGGCAAATGGTACCATTACCTTTAGTGATTTAGGCACCGTATATACAGCAAATATTACAGAATTAAATAATTTATACTATACCAATGCAAGAGTAGTTTCAGGTATAACTACTGCTAATATTTCTAACATAACAGTATCAGGCAATATTGGATCGGGTAATGTATTGGCTTCACAATATTATTGGGCTAATGGAACTGTATTTTCTAGCGGGGGTGTAACTACAGGCAAGGCCATAGCTATGTCCTTAATTTTTGGTTTCTAAGGGTTAAAAATGGCAAATCCAAATATAGTAAATGTAACTTCAATCAAAGGTGGAACAGCATATCTTACTCCAACTAGCAATACTGCTAATGCTGCATGGACATATGATGGCACTACTACAATTACTGGATTGACGGCACCTTCAGGCAATATACATAAAATAGGTAATTTAGTTGTTTCTAATCTAACAGGTAATACTGTTCCAGCAAGTGTTGCTATAAGTAATAGTAATGTATTTGCAAGCGGCACACCTTTTTATATAGTATATCAAATAAGTGTTCCTCCTAATTCTACTTTGATTGTTACTGATAAGACAACATCATTTTATGTTTCAGAGTATCAATCCGTGGGAGTTACGAGTAATACAGGATCAGCATTATCTTTTGTCGCATCTTTTGAGCAAATTGCAGTATAAGAATTTATGGGAATTCATAGATATTCTGGTGGAATAATATCCGCCGTAGGACCAACTGTAGATGCTGCTAGGGCAAGTGGTGTATGGACACTTGTAAAGCAATTCTATTACAAAGGTCAAAATTTATGGCCAGGTCCAACCATAGAATATCTAGTTGTTGCTGGTGGTGGGGGAGGTGGTGGTTATTATGGTGGCGGCGGGGGTGCTGGGGGTTTACTAACTGGTACAGCATTGGCTGTGGAATATGGTGTAAGTTATTTAGTGACTGTAGGTGCTGGCGGTGTAGGGGGTCAGCGTCCTTTTAGCGGATCAGGCATAGTTGTAACTAGTGGATCAAATAGTTCATTTACAACTTTAGTAGTTGCTGTGGGTGGAGGATCAGGTGGAGGTGGATCTGGTCCTAATGCTGCAGCCACTGGAGGAAATGGCGGTTCAGGCGGCGGTACTTTTTATTATTCAGGCCCTAATGTCTTTGGCCGAGGCATTCCTGGGCAAGGTAATAACGGAGGTAGCTTTGGATATAGCCCGGCGGGTTCACCATATGCTAATGGTGGAGGTTCAGGTGGCGGGGGTGCAGGAGAAAGTGGCTATCCAAATCCCGGGTCAGGTAATGCAAGAGGGGGCAACGGGCTACCCACAACTATATCTAATGGTGTTTCTACATATTTTGCCGGGGGCGGGGGTGCAGGAACTATAAATGGCACACCCGGAGCTGGAGGGCTAGGAGGCGGGGGTGCAGGAGCTACTAACGTTCCTGGTTTATATCCTAATGGAACAACTGGTACTGCTGGTGCTTCAGGTTTCGGCGGGGGAGGTGGAGGATCAGGTGGAGAACAAGGTACCGGGGGCGCAGGTGGCTCTGGTGTAGTTATTATTCGTTATGTAACAGGAACTATGAATGCTATTGGTGGTACTGTCACAACTGCTGGTGGTTATACTATTCATACCTTTACATCTACAGGTATGTTTCAAATTGCGCCAACAGGTTATCAGTTTGTTTATCAAGAATTTACATCATCCGGCACATGGACTGCACCTACAGATGTTACCTCAGTTGAATATTTAGTTGTTGGCGGTGGGGGCGGCGGACAATATAATAGAGCAGGTGGTGGGGGTGCAGGTGGTTTAAGATATGGGACAGGGTTTCAAGTAACTCCTGGTACATCTTATGCTATTACTGTAGGCGCAGGTGGAACTGGGGGTGTTTATTCATCAACATCAGCAACATCTGGGGGCAATTCCTCTTTTCATACTATAGGTAGTAATGGGGGAGGAAGAAGTGGTGAACTTTCAGAACGAGGAAGTAATGGTGGTTCTGGAGGGGGCGCCGGCTCAGGAGCTCATATTAATTTTGGTATAAACCCACAACCTGGGGGCACAGGTAATACACCAAGTACTTCACCAAGCCAAGGTAATAATGGCGGACAGAGTTTTACCTCAGGCTCTCAATATTCAGAGGTAAGAAATACTGGGGGCGGTGGAGGCGCAGGTGAGGTAGGTTTCGGATTAAATTCTGGACCATCTAGAAAACCGGATGGCGGTAATGGTATAGCTTTACTTATTTCTGGTAATTCTGTTTACTATGCAGGTGGCGGTGGCGGAGGAGCGGGAGCAGCAGCGCCTGCATCGCCATCCTATCCATCAGCTGGAGCCGGCACTGGCGGTTTAGGCGGCGGAGGTAATGGTGGTTCTGTTGGTTCACCTGGAGCCACAGGCTCAGCAGGAACGGCTAATACTGGAGGTGGTGGTGGCGGAGCAGGTGACAGCCCATATGGACCAGGTGGAGCAGGTGGTTCCGGTATAGTAGCTCTTCGATATCTAATACCGCCCACGAACAAAATAGCAATATTCACAACCTCAGGAAAATGGACTGCGCCGGTAGGCGTGTCGCAGGTCGAATATTTAATTGTTGCTGGTGGCGGATCAGCTGGTCGAGGTGGCGGAGGAGGTGGTGGTGCTGGAGGAGTCAGAATAGGCACAGGATTAGCAGTAACTGCCGGAAATACATATGTTGTAACCGTTGGGGCAGGTGGAGCAGGCGTTTCCAGTAGTCCGAATACAGGCAACAAGGGTTCCAATTCTTCGTTTAGTACAATTTCTGCTACAGGTGGAGGATATGGTGGCACGTATGCTACATTTGGTATAGCAGGAGGTCCAGGAGGTTCTGGGGGAGGCGGAGGTGGTGCTAATTCTGGAACAGTTGCCGCGGGTTCAGGAAATCAAGGGTCTTATACTCCAGTAGAAGGTTATAATGGGGGACTCGGTGGCGGGCAATCTGGAGGCGGCGGCGGAGCAGCAGAAACAGGTTATAACTCACCTGCTGCACCAGGTAGTACAGGTGGTAGAGGAGGCAACGGTATAGCAACCTCTATTTCTGGAATTTCTTCTTATTATGGTGGTGGCGGTGGAGGTCAAGGAGTTCCCGCCGGAGTTGGTGGACTGGGAGGTGGTGGTAATGGAGCAAATTATAATGCTACACCGCAGGAAGGAACAGGATTTGCTGGTACCGCTAACACAGGCGGAGGTTCCGGTGGTGGTGAAAATGCTTCTAGTTCAGCAGGATCAGGTATAGTTATACTTAGATGGAGTTAGATAGTGGATTATATTGGTAGAATTATTACAAAAGCAAACACTACACCTAATTTGTATGTTGCTTCAGGTATGTGGACTCTATCACAGGCCCTCAACTACACTAAATTGGGATTATGGCCGGGCACCGGGGTAAGATTTATAGATACATTTACTTCTTCAAGTACTTGGTTAGCACCTGAGGGTGTTACATTAGTAGATTACTTAGTTGTTGCTGGTGGTGGAGGAGGAGGAGGCCGCTCAGGCGGCGGTGGTGGCGGAGCAGGTGGTTATTTAGCAGGAACTGGATTACCTATTACTGCTGGCAATACTTTTACAATTACAATTGGCGCCGGGGGGTCTGCAGGTGGACCTAGTGCTAGAGGTAGTATTGGTGGCAATTCTTCAATAGCGGGATCGCCCTTTTCATCAATTATATCTGTAGGTGGGGGTGGCGGTGGTTCTTATGATAATTCTAACAATACTGCAGTAACTGACGGTGGGTCTGGGGGATCAGGCGGAGGTGGTGCTTCAAGAGATGCTGCTGCTGTGTCTAGCCCAGGTGGTGCCGGAAATATACCATCAACGTCTCCTAGCCAAGGTAGTAATGGCGGTTCAGGTTTTTACGGCCCTTCTTATGCTACTGGCGGCGGTGGCGGTGGCGCTAGTACAATGGGTGCCAATGGATCTAGTGGGTCACCTAATCCCACTTCTGGTGGAGCGGGTGGTAATGGTATTTCAAATTCTATTTCTGGTACAAGTATCGCGTACGCAGGCGGCGGTGGCGGTGCATCAGATGGTAGAGCACCAAATACTATAGGCGGCACAGGTGGCACAGGTGGCGGCGGTTTAGGTGGAGGCAGTACATCAAGCCCTACCACTTATGCTGGCGCTGCTGGAACTGTCAATCGCGGTGGAGGTGGAGGTGGAGGTGGTTACAATGGTAGTTCATCACAAGCCGCAGCAGCAGGCGGTTCCGGTATAGTCATTCTATCATATTTAATCCCTAATACGAGAAAACGTGCAATATTTTATAATTCTGCAACTTGGAGAGTGCCTGAGGGAGTTACATCAGTAAATTATCTTGTAGTTGCTGGTGGCGGGGGCGGCGGATGTAGGCAAGCAGGCGGTGGCGGTGCCGGAGGATTTTTAACAGGCACAGGATTGGCCGTGCAATCAGGTAATACATATTCTATTACCATAGGTGGTGGGGGTTCTGGGTCAACCGCAGATACAGTTGTGGCTAGCAGTGGCAGCAATAGTTCATTCTTTTCAATTGTTTCCGTAGGTGGTGGTGGGGGTGGCAGCTCTGGTTCTAGTGCTCCCGGAAGAACTGGACTAGCTGGAGGTTCGGGCGGTGGAGCAGGCGGCAATCCATTTCCGGGATCGACGTCGGGCGGATCTGGCACATCTGGGCAAGGATATTCTGGAGGCAGTGCGGGGCAATTCGCTTCAGGTGGAGGTGGCGGAGCAGGCGGACCCGGGGGTGTTGGTTCTTACCCTCCGGAAGTTTGTGGTAATGGTGGTAATGCTTTATTTTCTGCACTTTCTGGAGTATCAACTTCTTATTCCGGAGGTGGGGGAGCAGGTGGTGGTGGCGGAGCCGCAGGCAAGGGTGGCGGAACTACTGTTACAGCGAATAAGGGTGGGGGTGGAGATGGTAGAAATGCTGACGGTCCTGGACCAGATGCATCAAGAGTAGGTGACAGTGCTACGGCGAACACTGGAGGTGGAGGTGGTGGTGGTTCGGGTAGCGCATTAGGCTCTCCTAGTCAAGGACCAGGTGGAAAAGGTGGTTCCGGTATAGTTATTCTTTCTTGGAGTTGAAATGCAAAATAAGATATATAGATTATATGGTATAGATACAGCAATGGAAATGCTTCGTCCAGGTGCTAAATGGGAAATAACCAACAGCTATTTTTCACGTTGGGATGATCCTAGACCATGTCCTACGTGGGAAGAAGTGATGAGTACATTGGATAAAATTAAACAATTTGAAGATTCAGTCAATACTATTTGGTTACCAGAGCAATATGCACAGTTAACTAACCAACAGGAGATGATTGAGAAAGCGATCAATGGATGAATATAAATAACTTGTTTCCTACGCCTGTGGGATTTTTTAAATTAGATAAAGAGTTAACTAAAAAAGAAATAGATTTTTTACATAATCAAGAAAGTCGTGCTAATATGGGTAACACGACTAGTGTAGATAATTATATTTTAAAAAATAAGACATTAAATAAATTAAAAGAATTTTGTGAAACCAGTGTACATGAATATTTAAAAACAGTATATGCGCCAAAGCATGATGTAAAACTTAGAATTACGCAATCTTGGTTAAATTATACTAAACCCGGCGAGTATCATCATAAACATGCACATCCAAATTCTTTTTTATCTGCAGTATTTTATGTAAGTGCAGATAAAGAAAAAGATAGAATATATTTTTTTAAAGATGGTTACGATAGAATAAAATTGCCGACAACTGATTGGAACCATTGGAATAGTGAATCATGGTGGTTCGAAGTTGGTACTGGGGATTTAATAATATTTCCTTCATCCTTAACTCATATGGTTCAGGCGAAAGAGGGAGATAATCTTAGAATTAGTTTAGCATTCAATACATTTCCAGTAGGATATGTTGGTGATGAATTAGACTTAACAGGGCTTCATTTAGGAGAGTAATATGGCTCATTTTGCAGAAATTGATGCAAATAATATAGTTGTAAGAGTTATTGTGGTTAGTAATGCAGATACTTCTGATGCCAGCGGTGTGGAGAAAGAACATATTGGTGCAGCTTTCTGTGAAAGACTACTTGGCGGAGTTTGGAAACAAACATCATACAATGGTAATTTCAGAAAGAATTATGCCGGTATTGGATATAGTTATGATGCCAACAGAAATGCGTTTATTCCACCTAAACCATTTAATTCCTGGGTATTAAACGAGACAACGTGTACTTGGGATTCACCTGTACCAATGCCAGAAGATGCAGGGACAGGTGACCCACCAAAACGTTATATGTGGGATGAAGAAACAGTAAATTGGGTAGCTGGAGTATAAGTAGACTAAAATGCCAACAACCAGATCAAGATATATAGCAGATTTTGTTATAGCCGGCAATAATATTGCTAACGGGTCAATTACCTTTAGTGATCTGGGAACAGTTTACTCTGATAATATTACAGAGGCTGTCAACCTATTCTATACAAATGCAAGAGCTAGAACGGCTATCACCATTACTGGTGCAGGTTCATATGATAATACAACGGGTGTTATAAATATTACTGGCGGTGTTACTAGTGTTAATGGCCAGACGGGCGCAGTTGTATTATCCTCTTCTAATATTTCTGAAGGGTCAAATTTATACTATACAAACGCCAGAGCTAGAACAGCTATTCTTGTTACAGGTAGTGGTAGCTACGATAATACAACCGGTATAATAAATATTATAGGCGGTAATATATCGTCAGGCGTTGGTATAGTTTATGATTCTGCCACAGGTAACGTTTCCTTCAGAGAATACTTATTCCCTGCAGGGGATTTCGGTAATTTAACAGCATCATTCGATGCGTTTGGTGTTAGTTTGACACCAAATATAGATTTAATGAATCCTCCCGGTTCAATAGAACTACAAGACTTAGGCGCCTTAGCATCATAACGGAGAAAAAATGCCAACACAAGTGCAATTTAGACGAGGCAATAGCAATCAAAATAGTACCTTTACTGGGGCAGCAGGTGAACTAACAGTAGATACTTCAGGTGGTACCCTGCGAGTTCATGATGGAATAGTTGCCGGCGGTAATATACTACTTAATAATACTCTAGCTAAGGTATTGTTAACAAGATTGGATGGAAATATTGTTCCTCTAACTGATAATACATACGCCTTAGGCACGCCCGCGTTACGATTTAAAGAATTATATGTAGCAGGTAATTCGATATTTCTTGGTGGTATAACCATTAAAGACGGTGGCAATTCTATTCAGGTAGTTAATTCTACAGGCGTTACTTTATTACAATCTAATTCTAGTTTATCTGTTTCCAATGTTCTTGCAGGAACAGGTATAGTTGTAACTGGACAAGGCGGATCGGGGGCGACACCCACTATTGCTTTAGCTACTTCTGGCGTAACACCATTACAATATGGTGGATCATCTAAGGTTCCTGTTATTACTGTTGATACATATGGTAGAATAACTTCTGCATCAAATGTGAATGTTGCAGGCGTATCAGGATTTTCGGCCTCGGGTAATACATTTACCATAGCAACAGCCGATGGAAGTAATTACACTGCCAATTTACCTAGTGATCAAACATTTTTAAATATGACAGTTAGCGGTAACCTAACAGTTTCCGGTACTACGACCACAATTAATACTGAAACTATTAATCTTGCTGATAATCAAATTGTTTTAAATTCTAATCATACAGGCGCTCCTACTCAGGACGGTGGATTAATTGTAAATAGAGGATCTAGTTCCAATGTATTATTACTGTGGGATGAGACGCAAGATAGATGGGAATTTACTAATGATGGATCAACCTATTATAATATACCAGTAAGCACAACTGATTTAGCTGAAGGTACAAATTTATATTATACCAATGCCCGAGTAATATCCGGCGTAACTACTGCTAATATATCTAATATAACAGTGTCAGGAAATGTTAGAGGTGGTAATGTTTTTGCTACACAGTTTTACTTTGCAAATGGTACGGTATTCAGTAGTAGTGGTGGAGGTGGTGGAGTTAGCTTATTTAACGAAGGTAATATAAATTCGAGTACCTTTTATTTGTTAATGGCTAATAATACAACCACAGGTACATTAACTTCGGCAAACGTATCCTCTACTAAATTATATTTTAATCCCAATACTGGTACTTTAAACGCCACAGTATTTAATTCCTTATCAGATTTAAATGAAAAAGCAAATCTTAATAAGATTACTAATGCTTCATCTGTATTAGCAAGCGTAGAAGGATTTGAATTTGAATGGAAGGACACTGGTAAAAAATCTGCTGGTGTTATTGCTCAGTATATTGAAAATGTGTTACCACATTTGGTTGATACAAACGAGAAAGGTACTAAGAGCGTTAATTATTCCGGTTTGATCGGATACTTAGTTGAGACGGTTAAAGAACTAGACCAAAGACTTAGAACGCTTGAAAACAAGTAATGACTTTTAGTGTTTGCAGTGTATGTGTAATAGACACTTGTAAAAACGGTAGCTTTAATTCAGGATTCACAGAGAAGGGTCTTTGTGTTGGAGCTAACGTCAACATACTTACCTCTCCTTTATGGGGAGAATCATCTGCTTTTGTGAGTGGGGGTAATACTCCGACCACTAGTACATCTTTTATAGAAAAATATCCTGTAACACAATTGTTTAGTGCTGCAGTATCTTCTGGTAATTTAACTGCTTCCAGAGCAGGTAGCAGAATAGGAGTATCCTCTAAACAGCATGGATATCATACCGGAGGATTTGTTCTTCCTAATAGTTTTTCAAATGTAATAGACAAATTCCCATTTCCATCCTGTGCAAATGCTACTGATGTGGGAGATTTAAATGGTTCGGTATCAGCAGTTGCTGGTATATCTTCAGTAACTCATGGTTATGCTGCAGGTGGTAATCAACCTGTTAATCCTAATCTACAAAGACGCATAGATAAATTTCCATTTTCAACAGATACCAATGCCACTAACATTGGCAATCTGTGTGCATGTAGATCAGCAGCATCTTCTTCATCCTCAGTGGATGCAGGTTATGTAGCGTCGGGTGAAAATTCTGCATCAGGCGGCTATGCTAACTATATAGAAAGATTTCCATTTGCTTCTGAGACTAGTATTTCTAATATAGGTACAACCGGTATATGTACTTATGGTTCTGGTGGCCATTCATCAAGCACTGATGGATATATGGTAGGAGGTAAATTTCCTCCAAACACTTTTTATACTAATATTCAAAAATATCCTTTTTCAACCTCAGTTGCCGCCTCTTGTGTTGGGGGATTGGGAACAGGTAGATTAAATTTTGCTTCATCATCTTCTAACACTGCAGGATTATCAGCAGGTGGAGAAGGATCTCCGGGAATTATTTTTGGATCGGCATTAACCGTAGAAAAATTTCCCTTTGCTTCACCTACTTCTCAATCTAATGTGGGTGATCTAGCTTGCTGTAGATCGGGTATGACTGGAACACAAGTATGACATATTCTATTTGCGGTATACCATTTATTGATACAAGCAGAAATGTTTGTTTTAATACCGGCATCTTAGAAAAAGGCATAGCTATAACTTCTAACGTTAGTATTTTAACATCACCTTATTGGGGAACTACTGCTGGGTTTGTATCTAGCGGACAAGGTGGTCCAACAGTATCATTCAAAAATAATATAGAAAAATTTCCCTTTTCAACAGACGAGGGTTCTGCCTGTATAGCTGCGATATCAGTTACGAGATCACAGGCAGGTGGAACATCATCAACACAGCATGGTTACACCTTTGGGGGAATTATAAATCCCACAACAAATTCAAACATTATAGATAAATTTCCATTTTCTGTAAGAACTAATTCTATAGATGTAGGTGATCTAACACACTGCAAAACTGTTTCTTCCGGTTATGCATCACCTACAAAAGGTTTTGCATCATTTAATGAACCTTCCTCTACAATTTTAAACAAATTTCCATTTTCAACTGATGTTAGTGCTACGTCTCCAGGTAATTTAACTTATCAATCTCAATATAATGGTATTTCATCATTGTATGCTGGTTATAGTTCGGGGAATTATTACGCACAAAATTGCAATTATATAGAAAAATTTCCATTTGCTACCGAAAGTACTGTTGGTTGCGTTGGTTGTTTGTATCAAGCTAGAGGATATAATGCTGGTATGTCATCAATAACACATGGATATTTGGGTGGAGGTTTATTATTCCCTACACCTTCTACACCATATACTTCTGGTAGTTGGGTAGCTACCATAGACAAGTTCCCATTTTCTGCAGAAGGTGCTGCCTCATCTGTAGGAACATTAAGTAACAATTGCGGAAGACATTCATCTGCAGGAGTTTCAGCTGGACCTGTAGGTTATGGCTATACTGTAGGTGGTTATAATTATCCTACCTTTTCATATTTAAGATGCATAGATAAAATAAATTTTAGTAGTGATACTAATGCTTCATGCATAGGATTGCTAACAGAAACTAGATCCTTGATGGGAGGCCATCAGGTATGAGTTACAGTATAAATTCTAATTTCGTTGTTGACGTATTCAGAAACGCTTGTGTTAATTCGGTTATCCTAGAATCTGGAATTAGTTTAACATCAAATGTTTTTGCCAGCACATCTCCCTCGATTGGTAGTATTGCTGGATATTCTATAGCAGGTAGAAACGTACCTGGTATTTTATCTAGTATAGAAAAATTCCCATTTGTATCTACGTATGTATCCAGAAGTGTAGGAAACACTACAGTTGCTAAACATACTGGAGCTGCTCATCAATCCAGGGAAAATGGATATTTTGCAGGCGGTATTGATAGCAGTAACGTAATGAGAGATACTATTGATAAATTTTCTTTTACGACAGATAGTAGCGCATATTCTGTCGGTTGTCTTACCTTGGCAAGAAGAACATTTTCTGGTGTTTCTTCGCTTACAGATGGATATAATACTGGAGGACAAAGTTGTTTATCTCCAGATACCAGTGTGGCTAGGGTGGATAAATTTCCATTTGCCGCTGATAGCAATTCAACATGCTTGGGCAATTTACAAAATAGTCGTAAATGGCAAATAGGCAATTCATCTTATACTAACGGGTATGTTTCTGGTGGTCCTATTCCTACTTCTAATTGTATGGAAAGATTTCCTTTTGCATATGGTAGCGTATCAACCTCTATTTTTACCTTGAATATAGGTATAGAATCTGCCTCACCTTATAATTCATCGACAAATGGTTATATAGCAGGAGGATATTTTTATCCAACTAATAGCACTTTAGCATGTATACAAAAATTTCCTTATGCAAGTGATACGCCTTCAAGTGTCGTTGGTTGCCTGACTTCGGGGTTATCTAGTTCTGCTGGTTCAAGTTCTAGTACACATGGTTATACAAGCGGAGGATACAATTATACTACAAGCGTGCAAAGATTTTCATTTGCTTCCGAAGGACTAGCTACTTGTATAGGTGCATTGACTACACTTAGAGGTAATAATTCTGGGACACAAGTATGACTTACGCAGCAAATAATTGTGTATTTGAAAATCTATTAGCTAATAATGAAATTAGTTATTCTTTCGCCAATGTTACTATATTAGCTCAAGGTGCAACTGCTAATGG